>Ga0189274_100059_pt1 | contig 142566 bp, 144 predicted proteins | sample N5B1minimetaG_FD_130323 | JGI IMG/M metagenome (GOLD analysis project Ga0189274, IMG submission 130323) | Marine microbial communities from the Costa Rica Dome - N5 B1 mini metaG | ecosystem: Environmental > Aquatic > Marine > Oceanic > Photic zone | place: Costa Rica: the Eastern Pacific... | reverse complement strand
TCGAACTCCTTTAAAATCTTCGCGATCTGTGTTGGTGAAAATTTGCTCTTCCTCATAATGCTGTTTAAAATTAAGATTATTATTCTACTTTTAAACAGTTCGGTTTTAAGGGAAGCTTACACACTCAAATAATCGTTATTATAAATCGGTTTCTAAAGGCTAGTAAAATCAGTAATGAAGATTCAATATTAATAAGCAAAAAAATGTTTGATGGAATTCGAGATACTTTGGATATTTTAAATAGGGATTCTAAAGTGCATTTGGAAGCTATGAATTTATTGGTTTCACTGGTCAATGTGAATAAGATTTATCCAATTCCAAAATCAAAATTTGTTGATGAAATTTTCAGGCAAAACGAATCTCTTGATAAATTAGACTATTTTCAGTTAATAATATTATTCTACTTTATCGAGGATTCAAAAGAATGTTCATACCATAAATCAAGTCTTATAGATGCAGTTTTCAAAAAATTCATTAAGACAGAAAGTTGTATGTTAAAATCAGAAATGGTACTCTTGTTCTTTGATTTTATTGCTTGTCCAAATATAGATAAGGTTTCAAAAAATAAACTTATCAAGATTGTATACAAATCTTTATTTGGCAATAATCCAACAGATAATCGGGTCGGAAGAATAAGAAACTATATTGCAGCCAATAATTGGTTCATTGATTGGAATACAAATGATATTAATTTGGAATATGTATTAGCGAAAAAAGAATATAATCCTCCATATTCAGAATAATTCCTAGGAGGCTAGTGGTGCATCGTACAATACCTTTGTCGAGATAGTTGCTAAATGCATTTAGCGATTTATTGATAAAATGAGCTCTTTTAGGGTACACACCAAGGTGCGTTAAGCTGCTAGCTTCCTTTTTTTTCTACAACCCCCCAATCACCTTTAAACTCAAGCCTGTATACTTTTTGATAGTCTCATCATCGAGACCATCAGACTTCATCTTCTTTGCAATTTCAAGGGAGTTCTCTTTTTTGGCTCGCTTTTTCTCAGTATCAATTTTAAATTGTTCCAGTTCCTGCTTTTCGGGGCCCATAATTTCAAAAAGGCCACTTTTCTTCAATTCGTCCATTACGCCCTGATCGGTAAAACTGGTGTAGTGGGTCTCGGTGATCACCAAATGATCGAGCACCTCCACTTTTATCAGTTTTCCCACTTTTAGCATGTGGTCGGTAAAGGTAATATCGGCATCGGTAACCTCGTGCGTTCCGCTGGGGTGGTTGTGCACCAAGATCAGTTTACTGGCCAGTTTGTAGATCGCCATGCGGAACACATCGGGCGGGTCGGCATTTACGCGGTTACTGGCACCCAGGCCAATAAGCTCCACAAAGAGTATTTTGTTGTTGTGGTTGAGCCCCACCACCCAAAAATGCTCTTGGTTGCGGCGTATCTTGTTTTCGCGCAGCAAAACCTGTTGCATGATCGCATATATGTCCGCAGAGTTGAGCACTTGTATCTTTTGATCTTTGGTAAGCCGTACGTTCATGGTAGGTGTTTATAATTTTTGGGTAGGGGAAAGGTAGTCCATGCCCGGGAGAAAAACAAAAATGCGATTTGGGCATAAAAAACCGCTCCAAACTATGTTCTTGGGGCGGGGAATTTATTTTTTATAGCTGAGGATCATCTCTTAAATTTAAAGGACCATTTTTCAGCTTACAAAAACTAAAATTGGGGAAGGAATAATAAATCCTCAAGGAATTTGTATTTTTTCGGAGCAGACCCTCCTCAAACTAAAAGTTATGAACCCTAAAGTCGATTTCTTTTTTGAAAAACCATCCCAATGGCAAAATGCATTCAAGGAATTACGAAGAATTGCACTCGAAACAGGTTTGACCGAAGAGCTTAAATGGGGCAAGCCCTGCTACACCTATAATGGCGGCAATATATTTTTAATACATGGATTTAAAGAGTACTGTGCCTTGTTGTTCCACAAAGGAGCATTGCTAAAGGATACCAAAGGTATTTTGTTTCAGCAAACAAAAAATGTACAATCCGCTCGGCAGCTCCGCTTTACCAATGTGGATGAGGTTAGGGAACAAGAAAAGGTGATAAAGACCTACATATACGAAGCTGTTGAGGTGGAAAGGGCAGGTCTACAAGTAAAAATGAAGAAGACTTCCGAGTTCGATATGCCCGAAGAGCTTGAACATAAACTGGAAAAGGATAAAGATTTTAAAACTGCTTTTGAAGCATTGACCCCGGGACGGCAGCGTGGGTACATGCTGTACATTTCTGAAGCCAAGCAATCCAAAACCCGCGAAAACCGCATCGAGAAATGTGTTCCTAAGATTTTGCAGGGCAAAGGATATAACGAAAGGTAAATGATCGGCAATTGCCCTTGTACAATAAACCAATAACCTAAAAACCAACCGCGAACTATGACCCAACGCAGAAAATTCCTGAAACAAGGTGCAGCAGCGATGATTTCCCTGCCCCTCCTGTCTTTCAACCATCAAAAAGAGTGGTCGCTGACCCCTTTGCAAACCAATGCCCCAAAGGATGAAACCTATTGGGGCATGATACGCAAACAGTTTCCTTTAAAGGAAGGTCAGACTTATTTTAACAACGGTACCATGGGGCCTACATCGAGCTATGCCCTGGACAAAATGTTCCACCACATGATGCACTGGAACGTGGAAGCCGCTACGGTGGACTATAAAAACGGCTCGGGCCCCGAACTGTTGACCGGCTATTTTCCATACGAGGAGCTTCGTACCAAATTGGGGAACATTATCAATTGTGATTTTAAGGAGATCTCTTTGGTGCAGAATGCCACTTTTGGAATGAACTACGTGGGTATGGGCCTCGATTTAAAAAAAGGAGACGAATTGCTCAATACCAATCAAGAACATGGCGGTGGTTTTGGCTCTTGGCAATTGCTCGCCAAGCGAAAGGACTGTGTGTACAAGCAGGCCATTATGCCCGAACCTGCCAACGACCCACAGGAAATTGTGGATGCCATTTTTAAGGAAGTCACCCCAAAGACCAAGGTAATCGCCATTCCACATATTGTTTCCGGTTTTGGAACGGTAATGCCGGTAAAGGCCATTTGTACCGAAGCCAAAAAACGTGGCATTTTTACCATTTTGGACGGAGCGCAATGTGTGGGCCATGTTCCGGTGGACGTTAAGGATATCGGTTGCGATGCCTATTACTCCAGTCTACATAAATGGCTGTTGGCCCCTGCAGGCAGTGGGTTGTTGTACATTAACAAAGAAGTGGTGGGCGATATTTGGAGCACCATTGCCAGTTATAATTGGGACAATAAGGATGATCATGGTTTTCGTTTGATGCAAAACGGAACGGGCAATGCCGGACTTATGGCCGGTTACGATGCCGCCGTGGACTTTTTCAACACTATTGGTCAAGATGTGTGGTTGGCCCGAGTGAAAGAATTGGGTAAATACCTGCGCGATGGCCTCAAGGAAATAAAGCATGTCACTTTTTATTCATCCACCAACGAGGAACTGGCAGCGGGCATCACCACCTATGGTGTTAGTGGCATGAGCGGCCCTGAGCTTCAAAAATATATGTGGGAAAAGGAACGTTTGCAGCCACGCTCGGTGGGCAACGAAATGTTGCGCCATTCCGTCCATATTTACAATTCCAAGGCAGAGATCGATACCGCTCTGAGATTGATAGAGGGGTTGGGTTGATTTTTAAGGCCGTCGTATCAATTTCAAATATTTTGAAAACTCTTGCTTCACTTTAGGGAACAGGATGAGTAGCCCTATCATGTTGGGGAAAACCATGGCCAGGATCATGGCATCCGAAAATTTGATGACAGCGTCCAAGGTAATGGCCGCCCCGAGTACGGTAAACAACAGAAATATGATCTTATAGGTAAGATCTATCCATTTTCCACGGCCAAAAAGGTATTTCCATGCCTGTAAACCATAGTAGGACCACGACAAGATCGTGGAGAAAGCAAAGAGACAAACGGCGGCCATAAGTACATAAGAGGAGCCGCTTATCGAATTTTCAAAAGCCATGGAGGTAATGTTCACGCCGCCCAAGCGGCTGCCATCGTACATTAAAGCCTGACCATTTACCACATCGCCATACACGAACATGCCATCCATATTAAAAAGGATGATTACAATGGCCGTCATGGTACAGATCAGTACGGTATCGATAAAAGGCTCCAGCAGTCCCACCAGACCTTCGGAAGCAGGGTGCGCCGTATTTACTGCAGAGTGTGCAATAGCGGCCGAACCGGCTCCGGCTTCGTTGGAGAAGGCCGCCCTTCTGAATCCTTGGATGAGCACGCCTACAAATCCGCCCGTAATGGTGGCCTTGGGGGTAAATGCTTCGGAAACGATCAGTCCAAAGGCATCGTCCACCCATTCGATGTGGGAAAAAATGATAAAAAGCGAAGCGCCCACATATAGGATGGCCATAAAGGGCACCACTTTTTCGGTCACTTTGGCAATCCGTTTAATACCGCCAATAATCACAATTCCTGCTAAAAGGGCAAAAATAAGCCCGATAATACTACCGGAAGAAGCTCCGGAGAACCCAAAACGCTCAATGATCTGTGCCGCAGCCTGATTGCTCTGGAAGGCATTTCCGCCACCAAAGGAAGCACCCACGCAGAGCACTGCAAAAACAACGGAAAGGAACTTGCCCAACTGCGTTAATCCCATTTCTTTTAATCCTTTGGATAAATAGTACATGGGGCCGCCGAACACATTTCCCTTACTATCGATATCCCTATACTTTACGCCCAAGGTACATTCCACAAATTTGGAGGACATGCCGAGCAGTCCCGCCAAGATCATCCAAAAAGTCGCGCCGGGACCACCAATGGAAATGGCTACCGCGACCATAGCTATATTGCCAAGGCCCACTGTGCCAGAAACTGCTGTTGCCAGTGCCTGAAAATGGTTGACCTCGCCAAAGTGGCCTTCATTTTTAATGGTATCCTTTAAGTCACCTTCGACCTCAAAAACGTGTGGAAGCAATGGGGGTTGATTTTTTTCTAGGTCATCGTACTTGCCACGTACCACTTGAATGGCCGTTGGAAAATGCCGGATATTCACAAAACCAAAATAAAGAGTAAAGAAAAGTGCGCCCACTATCAAAATAATGAGTACTACAGGAATAGTATGGCCAAAAATGGGGACCTCTGCCAGAACAAGACCCTCCCACCAAACGGCAAATGGCATAAAACCATCATTGATTTTTTCATCCAACCCTTTGGTTGAGGTTGATGCTAACAATGTAGTACTTGATAGTGATAATAAACTGAATAACAGCGTTCTGCCCATGACTTGAAATTTCCCTGAATTTCTATCCCTGATTTGGATTTTTGGGCAATTGTCGGAAAGAATCCTAAAATGTCAGTAATGCCAAAACTGACAAATCATGCCTAAGTCACTCATTTTCAAAATAAATATTTTCTTTGGGCAATTGAAGACGAATTTTTCGTTCTCGGTTTTCCGACATTTCGAACAAGGTGTTTTTTAGGGGGATATAGTGTTTGTCCTTGGTCCAATTCTGTTTGCCAAAGAGTCCGTTGAGCAAAGCTTGTAGCAAACGCTTCAGCTCATTGTGGTCGTTGATATCGTAATTTTTGGAGCCATCAAAATTTTTAGGTTTGATCTCGAGCCAATCTTCGGTCGAGGCCAATCTACGTTCCGCAAAAGTTTTGAGCAATTTGTACAATGCAGGTGTCAGGGATATATTTCTGTCTGTTTGGCCGGGAAATCCTTTTAGGATGACTTCGCAGGTATTGCGATCCCCTTTTTTAAAATTCAGCCTTAATTGATATGCGCTTGGGATAACGTTTTCGGTAAGCTCTTTTACCCAACTTAGTGCCAGGGCGAAAAAGAGCATGATCAACGATGTTTTAAAAATGGCCGAGAACAATAATAAATTAATGGTATTGTCCATAAGCTTATATACTTGTGCTACCAAGGTAATCAATACCGTTAACAAAGAGAGTATACCAAGTAATGGGAGCCTACGTTTTGTAAAGGATTCCCAGAGTACAAAACCCAAAAAAACAAGGGTCATAAGGGCATAATATACATCCAGTTCGTTTATGGCCGATGCGGACCGGCCCAATATCATTTTATGCAGGGTAGGGAGCAGGGCAAAAACAAAGGGTATTCCAATAACAAAGGGCCAGAACTTGTTTTTTATTAAACCAGAGAACGGTTTGGGCAAATATTTGAACCAGGGTAGGGCCATAAGGATAAATAGGCTGTTCAATAGGGAAAAAACACTCCGAAATCCTTCCTTGGCCGTGGAGCCCCAACCATTTTCGTTGGGCAACAATACCTCCGATAGGCCAGAAAATGCCCAACAGAGTATGGAAAGTGCTAGCCAAACGGGCCCAAAATCCCGTTGCCTTCGACCAATGTGGTACCAAATGGACATAAGGGCCATAAAGGCAAAAAGGCAGACAGCAAATTGCCACCAGCCATAAAATTTGGATATCTCCAAGGCGGAGGCTGAGATGGACCATGCTTTTTGGTATGCTGGACTAAGTAGAAACAATTGGGTCGGTTATTGTTTGTGCAACAATATATGAAAATAGTAGAGGATAGGGATTTTTAGTTCTTTCATTATTAGTATATTGGCCGTTAACCATTAACGAATCCTTTTTTTTTTGAAAAGCAAACTCAACATTTGGCTGTTGGTCAGTTTTCTTATAGCAGGCATATTAACGCTTTGGCTCTATTTTAAATTGACCGGATATATTTGGGACATTTCGTATGATGAAGCAGTAGATTCAGAGGAATTCAGTCCCTGCGGAGAATATAGTATTTACCCCTATTATAATGTCGGTACGTATCATCGAGGAGGTAAAAAGCATATCAAAAAGAAGCTGTTATCAAAAATAAATACAGAAGGATTACCGTCAAACGGTTTGTTAACGGTTCGTTTTGTAGTGAATTGCAAGGGTGAAACGGGCTACTTTAGAACCAAGATGACCGATGCGGAGTTAAAAGAAATCAATGTGCCAACCAGTACATTGGAACATTTTTACAATTTAATTTTGGAATTGGAAGAATGGAAGCCGGGAAAAATTAAGGGCACGGCAGTGGACAGTTATGCACAGATCGTTTTTAAGGTGGAACAAGGTAAGATTACGGATATTTTTTAGATGAGGATAGTTTTAAAAATCATAAAAATAGTTCTGGCTACGGTATTTACGCTTTACGTTGGCTTAATTGCTTATCAACTGGTGTTCCAATCCAAAGAAGCACGATTTAAAGTTGCCGCAGGTGCGCAGGGAAATAATCTTTCGCAGGCCATATTCGAGATACTTAACTGGCAGCATCCGGAGTATGATGCAGCGTTTTTTGAGCGATCGGTACCTTTCAATAAAAATGGCGACTACGAAACCGGTTTTTCCTATTTGAACAGGGCTGTGGAATTGAACCCCTTGAACCATCTTGGGTATCGCGGGTACATGAAGTTACGTTTCTTAAGGGACTACAATTCGGCCTTGGCCGATTTTGACCGATTGGATGCCTTGACACCCGAGGTTGTGGATGCTCCCTGGGGAGAGGATATCGATTTTTTGCGTGGAGAATGTTATTACGGCCTTGGTGATTACCCAAAAGCACTAAAACATTTTAAGCAAAGTATCACCAACCAAGGAGCAGAATGGGTAGATGTTCAGGCCTTTGTTTATGTTGGCCTTTGCCATTACAATATGCAAAATTATGATGAGGCCATTGGTGCTTTTAAAACAGGAATAGAGCAATATGGGAACACTTGCGAAGCCTATTATGGTCTGGCCAAGACTTACTTGACAATGGGGGACTCCATAAATGCCCAAATTAATTTACAGAAGGCACAGGATAATATTCAATATAAATATTCCGATGGCTATAAAGAATACCTCAATGAAATCTACCAAGAGGATTTGGATGAACTGAAAACCAAATTTTAACTCCAACACGGTTTTTATGTCTTAAAGCCAACTTTTACAAAAGCAATGGTCAACTTCTTCGTTGAACCATTATATACCCTGTATATTTGCAACGTTTTGATTTTTAAAACTGTAAAACAAAATTATGAGTAAAGTAAAAGAAAACGATACCGTAAAAGTACATTACACGGGCAAACTTGTTGATGGGCAGATATTTGACAGCTCATTGCAAAGAGAGCCCTTGGAAATAAAATTGGGTGAGGGCCAGCTGATACCCGGATTTGAAAAAGGACTTATTGATATGGCCGTTAACGAAAAGAAGACGATTACCATAGATAAGAAAGATGCCTACGGAGAGGTGAACGAAGCACTTTTTCAAAAGATTTCCAAGTCACAATTGCCTGAAGACCTTGAACCAGAAGTAGGTATGGGGCTTGTGGGGGCCAATGCCGCCGGACAGGAACAACAGTTCAGGGTCGCCAAAGTAGAGGAGGAGGACATTATTATCGATGCCAACCACCCATTGGCAGGACAAGATTTGGTGTTCGATTTGGAATTGGTGGAGATACTATAGTTTACGTAGCCAACATTGTTGGGAACCAAATATTGAAAAGGAGAAAGCCCGGTTTGCGGTTTTCTCCTTTTTTGCTGGATATCACCTTCTTTTTAAAAAGCCGAACACAACCTGTGCTTAGTTAATTGGGAGGCGATTTGGTGGGATTAAAAGTGTACAGAATTGGTTTGAGGCTCAGGTTCCACTAATTCAACCTGCAAAACAACTGCTTGCAAGTGTTTTTTATGTAATCTGTAATTTTTGCAACAATTCCTCCTTGTATTTACTGCCAATCGGCAATTGAATCTCTGTTCCAATTTGGACCGTGTTTCCATAAACTGCCGTAATAATTTCGTGCGGAACAATATAGGACCTATGGATTCTGGTAAATTGCTTTTCGGGTAAAAGGGTTTGTAATAATTTTAAGTGCATACTGACCAAAAGTGCCCCGTCTGTTTTAAAAACCGAACTGTATTCTTGCTCCGCTTTGATATATAGGATATCGGAAAAATTAAGCTTTAAGAGCTTTCCATCGTGTTTTACAAAAAGATAGGTTATTTCTTTTTTACTTGGTTTGGATGCATCATTTAGCAATTCCAATGTTTTGTTTACTTTCTCCACAGTTTGATAAAAGCGAGCAAAAGAAATAGGCTTTAACAGGTAATCCACCGCATTTAATTCAAACCCCTTAAGGGCATACTCGGAATAGGCCGTGGTAAAAACTACCAAAGGCGGGTTTTGTAACGATTCTATAAATTCAATTCCGGTTGTTACCGGCATTTGAATATCCAAGAACAACACATCTATTTTGTTCTTTACCAGTGTTTCAAAAGCTTCTTTGGCATCTATGCAGGTATCAACAACCGTCCAATTTGGGATTTTACCTATATGCGTTTGAATTATTTCTCGCGCCAGCGGTTCATCATCAACAATTAAAACATTAATATTCTTCATGCTAAGACTAATTTCAACGATACCTTGTACACGGAATTATCAATGTCCATATCGTACGTATAATTTTCTGAATAATGTAAATCCAAGCGTTTTTTTAAATTGGTCAACCCCAAGCCTCCGTTATCATTTTTAGTTTTGGCCTCTGCAAAGCCATTTTCGACTTTCAATTGTAGCGTATTTGAATTTACCGATAAATCTATCCGGATGTCCGTATCTTTTTTATCCACATTATACTTAAAGGCATTCTCGACTATAGGTATAAACAGTAAAGGCGGAATGTTGGCGTTGGTATTGTCAACCTGGGTTGTAAAAGAGACTTTTGTATGGTTTAACCGTAAACTCTCCAACTCGATATAATTACGGGTCAATTCAATTTCATCTGACAATGGGATACTTTTCTTATTCGCATTATCCAAGGAATATCGCAAATAATCCGACAAACGTGTCACGGTTTCCGCAGAAGCATCTGTGCGATCATGTAAAATTAATCCATATAGATTGTTCAATGTATTGAACAGGAAATGCGGATTTACCTGAGCCTTTAGAAAGTTCAATTCCAACTGTACTTTCTCTTTCTCCAACTCAAGGTTTCTAATGTGGATTTGATAATACCCCAGACTGCTTTTTATGGCTATGGGCAGCAATAAACCGGAAAACAGGTTAAAATATAAACCAATACTTGACGATTTAAACAAAAAATTATCGAGAACCGGTTTTTGAAGAATACTTAAATAATCAGGATCTCTTTCCTGAGCCATCGCCGCACAGGTATCACAATAATAAAAGGTGATTTTTTCACCTACTGCTTCAATAAAAATAATAAAAAATAGGAGTAAGAGGAGATATAAAATAAAAGGAACCCAGCGTTTTCTTTCGAAGAAATACGGAATCAATACGTACATCAACGGATAAAAAAACAGTATTAATTCCAGTGTCCTTCTTAGGGGGAACAAATAGCCCAAAGGGGTCGCAGAATAAGGGTCATAGGATGATTTTGATAAGAAATATGAACTGAAAAACAGAACTATCCAAAATAGGATATGAGAGCCAATTCTAATTGCTTTCGAAGAATTTCTTTGTTTTATGAATGTATCTAATATCATAAGTGGCAACAATATACTTTTTTATAAACAATACATCTTGGCCATAGAATTATACCAACTTAGTTTTTCAGGAGGTTTTTAAAAACCTCTTTGGACAATACCAAAGTAACGCTGTCACTCAAAACCGGATGCATTTTTTTAAAGGCAACGTCCGTTAAATTTGCTACAGAAGTATTCGTCATCTTTAAAGCTATAGAATCTGCTAAATTGTGCTCTACAAATTGAAGATGACTCTTATTTTCCATAGCAATCGATAAGGTTTGTACGGTACAGTTCTGCAATTCTACATGCGAGTATCCCTTTAAATTTAATGTGAAATGTTCGGTCTCAAATCCAGAAACCCTTTGGTGCGTGTTCGTGGCTATTATTCCGGCGAGATTGTTTTTATAAATTATAATTCCAGATGGGGTAGTGCTCAAAAAGCTTTTTTGCATTGAAATATTAGCTCCTGTAAACTCAATAAAGAGCGTATCGTTCTTCACCACACTTTTAAAATGCTCCAATCTCGAACGCAGTACTTTTATGGCATTGGTATCCTTTTGTACAATTTCTATGGGATATCCATTACTTCCGGAAATCGATAGGACAGCATAGTGTTCCGAACTTACCGAAACATAGTTTTTGAAAACATCGTCCAGATCAATTTTATCATACTCTTTTTTTAGGCTTAGATTGGTTACAAATAGCATTCCTGATATGGAAATACTTAAAATGATGATAAATACATTACTTGTCTTCATATCTTAAATTTCTTTTTCTTTCAATTTTAACCAAACCAAGACCCATAGTGCAATGGGTAAAAATGCATGCACAAAAAGAGCACTGTATAAGTTGATGTTATCGGGTAAAAACACTTTTACATTTTCTCCGTGGTGCGAAAACAAAAAACTATCGAAGGCAATGGTGGAAACTATGGTGGCTTCGGGAATCAGAAAGCTCAATAACCATCCGTTTAGATAGTTTAAAAGGAAGAAAAGCACAGCAATGGTCAACAACATTTTTATAAAACTGTTTTTGTTGAAGATGACACTTCCCAATAGCATTAATGCGTTAAATGTTAGGTAGATAAAAAAGAATTGATAAAAACCGTTCTTAAACGGATTCAGCATGGCTTTAAAAGTTAATGTGCCAGCAAAAAGCAAATAGAAAAAATCCGCGATGTAGAATATGATCACATAAGCAGTTAAAAAGAAAACAGTGGAAATCACTATGCTCGACACCACTTTTTCCGAAGCTTTTGCCGGAATGCCCAAAAGCCACATGCCACTCTGCGGAGTGGAAAACTCACTGAACATAGCATTGGAAAACACACTGCCGGCAATAAATAGACCAATTACAAATACCCCATTCTGTACAGCCCCCGAAAAGCTGTCTTTCCATTGATGTACGACCAGGAACATAAAAACCAGTAAAATGAGCAAGACCAAAAGACCAATTACATAGGTTTTATAATGCTCTTTACATTGTCTTTTGATCAATAAGCACAGCGTTGAATAATTCATGGTGTTTTATAATTTTAGTTTTTGCGCCAACACTGCATTAAAGAGCAGTTCAATGTCTACATATCCCAGTATGTCGGAGGTGTTCTTTTGAATGGAAGCGAATCCGTTGCTAACTTTTTCTTGGTACAGTACTGCGGCATCATCTTTTTTGTTGTCAGACAATTCAAACTGTAATTTTTTTGCGATATCATCCTTATCAAGGTTCAGTAAAATCTGTCCATCGTGCATAATGATCACGGTATCGATCAATTCGTCCAGATCCCTTACTTGGTGAGAGGTGATGATGACAATCCTATCCTCTTTAAACGCATCCTTGATCATATTTCTAAAGGTGATCTTGGAAGGAATGTCCAAGCCATTGGTGGGTTCGTCCATGATCAACACTTTGGTATTGGCGGACAGGGCAAAGCCAATTAAAATTTTCTTTTTCTGACCTAAGGAGAGCTCGGTAGTTCTTTTGTCTTTAGATATGTTGAATTCATTGATGTAGGTATCAAATTGATCGACATCAAATTTTGGATAAAAATCTTTATAAACGGAAATAAGCTCTTTAATGGTCAGGTTGGGTAAATGATATTCTTCTGGAACAAAAAACAAGTATTGTAGAAATTTAACCTCTCGTTTACCAGGTGTCAGACCAAAAACTTCACAACTGCCTTTGGTCGGAAAAAGCATGCCGGTAATATTTTTGATCAAGGTAGATTTCCCTACACCGTTTTTGCCCAATAAACCATAAATTTTCCCAGAAGAAAACTCAAGGTTCATGTCTTTAAATATGTTGATTTTCTTGGAATAGTTATATTCCATACTTTGAATTTTTATCATACCCTTTTTTGCGCTATGTGTTGTTGTGCAACACTATAAAGGATTTTCCGATGCATAAAATAAAATCAACGAATGCAATCGATCGCTCAATAAAGGATATGTTTTAACTAATGGAGAAAATCAACAATTTTGCAAATAGATTGATCGGGGTACAAAAACGTGGTAAAAACAAATCAACCCGTGGCTGATTTTATTTGACGGCGAGAAGAAGGGTGGGACATAAAACAACCAATGTTTAAAGCAAATTGTTTTGACATAAAACCGCGGTATCGTTATAGCACTAAAGCGCTAGAACTGATTTTATATCAAATAGCACAGCTATACGCAATTTGCTATATGATAACATCTGTACTATAATGTTCTCGCGTTATGTAACTTGAGCTTTGGTACGGCATAAAAAGGGAAGGTCTGGTAGACCTTTTCTTTTTTGAGCGAGTTGAAATAATGGCAAAGTTTGTACTGTATTTTCTGAAAAATTTCTTCTAAAAACTTCCTTTAAAAATATAATGGAATACTGTTTTGCCGAACCCGCAGCCTGTCCTGAGCGAAGCCGAAGGGAGTGGGGGAGGTGAAAGTGTATGGAATGGATCTTAAGTTAAAGGTAGTTGATAGTCAGGGTAACTTTTGAAAAAAGGGATTAATTGATGCATACCATCATACATTAAGAAGGTTTTTATTGCAGACAATTCCTCAAAAACTTTTTTATGACAATTCCTAAACTTAGATTTTTTGCAAAATGGGCATCGAGCTTGTCTATCTAATTTTTTGCCTTTTATAATGAAATCAAACATTTGCATCATTTGGTATGGTGAGTTGGATTTTAATTTACTTTGATAAAATTCAATTCTTCCTAATATACCATGCGAATATTCACCATATAAATAGTATCCTTCAAGTTCTCTAAATTTTTGATTTGCTAAATATGGGATTACATAATTGTATATAAAGTCTTTAACAATTAATCCATCCTTACAAATCATCAACTCGTTTTGTGGAACATCAATACAACATGATTCATCAGAATTAACATGCCAATCAGCAATTTTTGGAAACGCATTTCCTGTTTCAAAAAGCTTGGGAAAAGTTTTAGGATAATCTGATGATGCTTTTATTTCAATTGAATAAGTTGCCCACTTCTTCCCTTCAAAATCAATTATATCTATTTCACCTTGAATACTCCTTTCACCTTTATTGTCAACTATCTTTAGCTTGGGAAAATGGTTTGGTAATTCTTTGATATCATTTTCAAAGGTTGCGTTTATCATTATTTTGAATATGGTTTAGTACTTGGTGGAATTATGGCTCCTAAACTTGAAGTATTACTGGATGTATCATCTCTGTCCTCACCTAAAGGAAATCGATCACTTAAATGTTTACGCCAAAGCTCGGTTGATTTTTTAAAGTTTTTCTCTTTTAATGCTTCCTTGGCATCATTAATAAAATTGGATAAGCAGTTCATAAAATAATCTTTTTGAGTGTAGCCATCTAAAAGATTCTCATTTGTAGGTGTTGTTGGTCTATAGCACGTAAAGGACGCATAAAGTTTGGCTTGGATACTTACTAGTGTTTCTCTCAATGCAATATCATCCCTATCAGTTCGATAAACCGCATTTTCGGTAACAAGAATTGTCATGATTAAACCACTGGGCATTTTTTTACTATTATTAAAATAGTGTCTATTATCACACCAAGCTTTAACATCCCTTACCAGTCTTCTTAATTGCACATTTTGATCAGCTTTCTTGTTAAACCAATCTGTAAACTCTTTTGGGTCGCTGTATATGTATCCTTCCTTTTTATGTGCTAATTCAGGTGTATACCCTTGTTTATAGTATATTGGTTGATCAATATGGTGTCCATCTGAAAATATGGTTCTTACACAAGTGTTTTTATCTATTGGTTTTGTTTCAGTATGTCCTTCTACAGCTTGATAAACCCAAGAGTGGTATGTAAATGGTGTGGGTCTGTCTTTTTCATCTTTATCACCAATGAAGTAAATCCCATCATCCACATCATAACTTAATAGATTTTTCTCGATACCATGTATGATTACTTTCCTTGGGATTGGGTTAATTATTGTATCAGTTGACATTGAACCTTGACCTTCAAACTTAGGTTGCTCAAGATCAGGTTTGTTGTCACTAAACCACTTTTTTACTTTGTTTCTTAACTCCTTTCTTGAAGTCTTTAAGCTTTTCTTACGACTTACAGTTAGTTTGATTTTATCATCAAACTCTTTAAAATGCTTATTACAATTTGCCATTATATTTCGTGTGTTAAATTATTGCTTTTATATTCTAATTGAAGTTTACCTTTTGTTTGAAAGGGCAATCTTTCTGTATAATATCTACCTACTAAATTGATTTTATCACCGTTTTTAACTAGTTTCAAGATTTCAGTTCCATAATGGGGGCTAAAACCAAGCTCAAAATTTCCATCATTTAGGTAATTATATATTAATGAGAAAGTACCATCCTTTTCTTTTACAATACTAGCTTCAATGCTTGTAGATTTAGACGACATTTCACCATCAGGTTTTCTAGTCCACGAATTCACTACAACATCAGACCCGTTTTGTGAAATTACCTTTATATGTTGAAGTTCTCCTGATATTTTCTCGGACAATTCATTTTTGAATTCATACAATAAGACACCTTCATACCTGCCAGAAAAATCAGGAACAGTGTACAACCAACTAAATGGTTTAATATTCCATAAGTAATTATTGATTAATCCAAATAAGGCTGTTGCTATAGCAAAAACTGAAAATGAAACTCCCCAGTGATGGCTAATGTATTTGTTTGAGAAAAATAGAAGTAATGCTAATATTATACAGGCACTTATAAAACCTGATGGTTTAACATATCTTAAATTGAATTTATCCATATTCACAATTTTTGAGCAAACAATTGTTATCTTCAGCTCGCTTATATATATATGCTAAGCAGAACATAAAAATTACCATTCAAATGGTAATTTTTATTTTATAATCAGCATTAATTAATGAGGGTAGTTAAATCTGGTAAATTAGAAATTAAAGGAAACTACGATGAAATAGAGTGGGAGAGAGTAATTCCTGTTCTAATGGCTTTCGCATATAGCTTGCTTGGAAACAAAAAATTCACAAATCGAATAGATCAACTTGCTTATGATTTCACCATGGAAGCAATAACAAAATATCTCGAGAATAAAGAGAAGTTTGATCCAAGTAGAAATCCAGACTTAATAAATTATCTGAAATATAATATATTAAGACAATTAATCACAAATTTTGAGAATTCGGCAGGGGTCAGAAAAAGAATCGTTGTTAACAAAAATAATGACGAAGATTCTGAACATAATAATGAGTATTCCCTAGATCAATTATACAAGGAGGATCAATACATAGAAAACAATATTGATGAGAAAGTTTTTGTAAAGAAAATGCTACGTAAGCTTGATAAGAAACCAGAATTAAAAGAAATTTTTGATTTACTTTATTTCAAAGACTCAAAAAGAGCAGAAATATGCGAAGATTTAAATATATCATTAAGTGATTACGATAATAGGTACAGAAGGTTAAAACGTCTTTTGGATAATGAAATGAAATTACTAATTAAGAGCAAGTCATGAGTGAAGGCGAAGATCTAAATAGTATTAATCGATTTGAAAAGAATTTTGCAGAATCAGTAAGTTTTAACGAAGAAACAGCTAGAAGTTACTTAGAGGAAAATGGTGTTGATTTAGATAAATTTATTAAGAAAGGCCTTAATCATATAAAGTCATCTTCTAAGAAAAAGGAGATTAGAAATAGTAAATCTCTTTTTTTTAAAAGAGTTGTACTTGGAGCGGAAATAGTTAATTGTTTACACATGGAGAAAACTTTTGGACATGTAAAGTTTATGAAGTTAATGTACTTATGTGAACAAGTTTCAAACATGAAATTATCAGCTAGATATGTAAAACAGGCAGCAGGACCATATGATGCTAGATTTATGCATTCAATTGATAAAGAATTTATGAGACTTAAATGGTTTGATGTTAAGGTGAAATCCGAAACTAAGTTTAGGACTTATCGATATATTCCAGCGGATAATTTATTGTCATATCAAAAATATTTTAAAAATTACTATTTTAAAGATCGTGACAATATAGCATGGCTAATAAAAACTTTTGGAAAACCGCCAACAAGTAAAGTTGAGTTAATTGCGACCATCTATTCTTGTCTTGATGAATTTGTCAAAAAAAATGAAGAGTATTCAACTGAATCACTTATTGAAAAAGTTTTTGATTGGTCTGTAGAAAAGAAAAAGAAGTTTACTAAGGAAAATATTATTAATGCTCATGAATGGATGATAGAAAAAGGACTGGTGCCTCTTTCATAAGATTATGATAACGACATTCAAAACTTGTCCTTTCAGAACTCAAATCTAATGTAAAAAAGGGCAGTGGACCGAAGAAAATGAGGGCCAGCGAGGGCGTGAATTTGTGGCTTGGCACACGCGAGAAAAAGTGATTATTCAGTGAATGATTGCTTTTTTCGGCGAGATGGAGTAGTGGAGCATTGCCGCCAACTCGCCATCTGGCTCCTTCACTAAAAAGGTCTACCAGACCTTTTCTTTACGTTCGGCCCTGTGTGTGGGCGTTTACGCCCAAATAACAAAACTATAAAACACAAAAAGCGCGTGGAAGCATATTTTCTTCTTGATTTTTTGTTTCTTTTTTATCAAGAAAAAAGAAAGGGAAACCTCAATTAGACTTCAAGTAGCATGTGTATGGAAATTTGTGGAGCAAATTTTATACTTATGCGGGTTCTGGGCAGTATTTTCAACAACTTTTCTTCTCTAAGCATCAAACTAAGAAGATAGTTCAATTCGGGCAGAAAATTTTTGCTTTTGGCCGGGGCAAGCGTGGGCAAATTGTGTGGAAAAGAAAATGCGCGTAGCATTTTGCTTTTGTAAAACAATCGAGCGTTTGCGCGCGGCAATTAAATATAACGACAAATTATGGTACAAATGTGCTTGCACATTCACGAACACCCGTAAAATAAAATTGATGTGAGTAAATGAAAACAAACCGTGCGTAGCACACCGATTTGGAAAATATTCATGACCCCGTTGAAAATTTCAATACATAACGCTCATATGAGGGATATTTTACATAATGGAGAATTATAGCTATCTAATGGCGAAACCCTTAAAATACAATACGACGACATTTGTACTATAATTTATGTTATGTAAAATAGAAAATAAAAGAAGCCCTAACAACTTCCCTTTCCAATCTACCCTCCCAAAATCATTAATGGAACGTTGGCCTTCCGGATAACGGACTTTATGGGACTCGATTTAAAAAAATCAGAATCGTTTCCTTTCTGGGAAATACACAATAACTGTGTATTTGTCCTGGAAACATAACTCACCAAGCCATCAACGGCATTACTGCCTCGACTAAAATTATAGGAAACCGTTTTTTGCCATGGATATGCACGGGTTTCCGACTCCTGTTCATCGGAAATTCCAAAATGTCGTACCGGCCTTTCGTTATCCCGTTTTAGTTCCAAAATTAGGTCTAGGTCGTTTTCCGCCAATTCATCGCCGAAAATACCCAGATTAATATCGTCGAACGAACGCAAGGTGTTATCGTTGCCCAATATTAGAACGTGGGTATGGCTAACCTGATCTATTACAAAATCGGTGATACTTTCAAAGAAAACTCCAATTTTTGGTCGTTGTTTGCCCAAAACCAAAAAATCGGGTGTTGCCTTGGCCAAATAGTCGCCGACCCTGTTCCTAACATTGCCATATTCCAGTTTGTAGCCGATGGTGAAATCTTCATTCAAGCTAACGCGCGAAATCAACTGCTCCAATGCCGACCTCGTGGCCCTATCATCTTGGTTCAGCGTTCGAATGGCCGATAATTGGCTATCACCTTTGATTAGATTTGTAGCTGGTTTTACATGGAAGACCTCTATGTCACCATCAACACGCTTGGCGAGCTCCACCGCACTGGACAGGACAGATTCAGAGTTGTCCGTCATATCCAACAATACGGAGATACGATACTTTTTGTGATGTTTTTTCATACCTGATTGTGATTATCCTTTTACTTAAAGATACTACCTAACTCGCTTTTATCCCGTTTTTTAACGCAGGATTAATAGATAAATGTGATTTTCGCAACCAATTTCACATCAAATCAAAGATTTATAACCACTTTTTAGAAGAAATGTTTGATTTTTTTCATCAAACCCAAAGAAATCGTGTACGGCGCGTACCTCAATGGAACATCTAACCAATTGGCACGTTTTACAATCGATTTATGGTGCGAAAACAAATCAAAGGAATGTTTGCCGTGGTAACCCCCTATTCCAGATTGGCCCACCCCACCAAAGGGCAAGGACTTATTGCTGATGTGTACCACGGTATCGTTTATGGTTCCCCCGCCAAAGGAGTATTGGCGCATCATCCGATTTTGAAACTTTTTGTTGGTAGAGAACACATAAAAGGCCAAAGAGTTGGGGTAGCGAGAAATATAGTTGTCCAGTTCACTTTCGTCATCATACGAAATTATGGGCAAAATAGGACCAAAGACCTCCCCTCCCATTACAGTACTCTCCAAGGGCGGTTCGTCCACCAATGTAGGTTCCACAAAACGATCTTTATCGTTAAAATTACCTCCAAATAGTATTTTTTCACCTTGGAGCATGGCTTTCAGTTCTTCGTAATGCTTACTCGTGGTAATCCGTGCAAAATCCTCTGAGTTTTCAATAGTATCTCCATAAAATTGTTCAATGTGGGATTTTAACCCGTCCACAAGGTCATTTTTTACGCTCTTGTGCACCAAAATATAATCGGGGGCAATACATGTTTGCCCTGCATTTATAAATTTCCCCCATGCAATTCTTTTAGACGCCAATTTTATGGATGCCGTTTCGTCCACAATACATGGATTTTTGCCACTAAGTTCCAAAGTAACAGGTGTTAAATGTTCCGCTGCTTTTTGGTACACAATTTTGCCGACACGTGTACTGCCCGTAAAAAAGATGTATTCCCACTTTTCGGCCAATAGTTCGGTAGATGCCTCTACCCCACCCTCAACAACGGTAACATACTCTGGCGGGAATACCTTTCGTACTATCCGTGCGATGATCTTAGAGGTGTTCGGGCTAAATTCCGATGGTTTAAGAATTGCGGTGTTTCCGGCGGACAAAGCTCCTATTAAGGGCGACATGGTGAGCAAAAAGGGATAGTTCCAGGGTGAAATGATGAGCACTTTGCCATAGGGTTCCGGTTGTATCCACTCTTTGGACGGAAAATTTAGCAAGGATGGTCCAACACTATTGGGTTCGCTCCACTCCTTTATATTTTTAATGGCATGCTTTAACTCGGCCAAGGTCAATTGGGTCTCGGTGGCCAGGCTTTCGAACTTTGGCTTTTTAAAATCGGCGTACAAGGCATCGCACACGGCATCTTCTTGATCCTCAATTTCTTGTAGCAATTTTTTCAGATATTTTTTTCTAAAAGCAACATCTTTTGATTTGTGAGTGGCAAAAAAATCATTTTGGGCCGTTACCAATTGCTTAACCATATGAGAAACGTTTCTTTAAATATAACCAAACAAAAAACAGTAACCTATTAAAACAAAAAAGCACCGACTGTTATCGGTGCTTTCCATTAATATTGTTGGGGTGATTTATAATGTAATCTCCTCAGTAGCTCCGTTTGGATAAATTATGGTGGCTACGTCATCGCATTCTCCGTTTCCAAAATCCACCGTAACGGCCAATCCGTTTTTGGAAATCGTCATGCTGCCCGTGGTCAGGTATTCACAAGTGGCATTCCCTTGAAGATCTTCGAGGGTTTGCACGGAATAGGTGTTTCCTTCGGTTTCCACGGTCCAGTTGCCCGAAAGACTGAATACCGTACTTTCCAATTCATCACCAAAGGTGATTCCAAAAGTTTTGGTTCCATTTTCCGAAATTATCGATTCGTCTTCCATCTCAATGGTCATGTCGCTCTCCACGGTGAAAGAAACCGAATTTTCTTGGCTTCCGGCCGAAATTTCGTAAGTTCTTGTTCCATTGATCTTAATGTTGCCCACATAAAAATCTTGGTAGGTGGCCGTAAAGGACGATTCTTCCTCCCCTACTTCATACGTTACGGTTACGGTACCGTTTGCATTATCGGTTCCGTTAAGCAAACAATTGTTAAAAGTGGCCACAAATCCCGTTTCGGTATACTCGGCAGAATAACACTCACCGTCTTTCGCGGTAGCTGTTTTTGCCGTATTTCCTGCAAAAAGATCGGCCAATGCGGTATCTGCGGCACCAGCGATCTCATCGGTATTTAAAATGGTCTGTAACTCCGCTTGTGTAAGCTTTTCGCCCTCACCTGGCATGGCATCCTCACTACAGGATTGAAAACCTGCCAACGCTATGGCAACTAAAGAAAAGGTTAAGATTTTAGAGCTAAGTTTCTTCATTATATATGGTTATGTATTTACTTAGCAAGAACGTGACGCGTATTTTTTTAGTGTATTTATCAGTTTTAAATCGATGAAATACCCATATGGGTTGGACTTTTTTATCTAAATTGTCTTATTTTCAGCCAAACAATACATAGGTCCCATGAAAAAATTCGGAAATGTTTTACTGCTTTTACTCCCTCTTGTCTGTGTAATCTCTTGTAGTGATGATGATGGAAACGATGGTGGATTTTCAAGTGCGGAACTTGTGGGTACATGGGAACTGGTGGAGGTTAACGTCAGTTCGCCGATAGATCTTGATGGAGATGGGTCATCATCCAATAATTTGTTGGATGAGGAAAATTGTATTGCGGGTACCATAACACTTAGGGACGATTCCACTTACCAGTTCGAGGAGTCCAATTTTATACTTACCCCTATCACCAATAACTTGTACGTGGCCAGCTGTAATGGCAGCAATTTGGCCACAGGCGTATGGGCCAGCAACGGGTCCGAGGTGGCTTTTCAGGGCAGCACTGTACTTGGAACCTTGCAACTGAGCAATAATAGGATTATCAAAACCGTTGGCGAGGATTTGCCAGGTATTTCTTCGTTCATTTATGAACGGAGGTAGGCAATCCCTAAAATAGGAGCTGTCCATCCAATACAACATGGGTAAAACGCATGCATTACGGGACGAAGTAAAGGACCATTTACTGCTTCAAATCCAAACAGGGCAATTAATTGTAGGAAAAACAATTAATTTGGCCGCCCTTTCCAGGGACATGGGGATAAGCGTTACCCCTATCCGAGAGGCTTTGAGTCAATTAGAGCAGGCCCAGGTGCTACAGGCTGTTCCCAATCGGGGATTCATCGTGGCCCGACTGTCCCAACATGAAGTTAAAAACCTTATCGAGATCGTTGCCCAATTGGAGGTAATGGCTCTGGAAAATTCCGTTTTCCACCCTGATCAAATAGAATCATTGGCAATCCTACAGAAAAAAATGGAAGAGGCCAAGACCTTGGAAAAGGGCTTGGTACATCGGTTCAATTTTCACAATAGATTGGTGCAGCACTGTACCAATAAAATCTTGCTTCAAATTTTAAAAGACCTTAAGCTCCGGCTTCATTTTTATGAGCATGATTTTATCCAAGATCATGATTTTTTCGAAAACATAAAATTACAGGCCCGATCCGTTTTGGAAACCATACAAGAAAACAATCTTCCCACAGCCGCATTAATTTTACGTATGCACTGGATGTCTGTTTTGGGTCATATTGAAACGCAAATCTCAAAAAATGGATAACCTATTGGTTTTCAAAATAAAAAGAAGCCCTGTCCGTTCTATAAAAAATGCTTTATTATGCAATATTTAAATAAGGAAATAGAATTGCTTGCCAAACGGAAAAAATCTAGATCATTGATCAAAAAGCAAATTTCTTGTGGCATTTTCCAAGATTTGGATACGCTGGAACAGAATCAGGTCAAAAGAAAAACATTCCAGAAATAAGGGCACTACCCTCTCAACATATCTTTAGCATACGTATAATCTAAATCCGTATTTGCATTGAACAACGCCTGTTCGTTTTTTGGTGTTACCAATGTAATTTCGGAATCCATTAAAAACTTTCTGGGGCCAGATTGTTCAGCCTTTTTTAAAAAGTGTACCGCTTTTTCCAATCCCCCAGGCTCCCAAATACAGGCCAATGGTTCGGGCTTTTCTGTTTTTGGACCAAGGAATGCGGTTGCCGATTTTTTTGGGTCTCTTGCGTTTATTAATTGTTGTAGTGTTGCCAAGTCCATAAAAGGCAGATCACAGGCCAAAACCAACCAAGCTGCGTTTTTATGGGTGTTGTGAGCACTCATAATCCCGTTGAATGGTCCGTTGTACCGATTTTGATCCACTATGGCCCTTGCTCCTTTTGGAATATTTGAATATTGGGATGGGCGTACGCTCAAAAAAGTCACCTCACATAATTGGTCCAATAAACGGTACAAATGTTCGCGCTGTGGAACCTTATGGTATTTTATTAAACCCTTGTCCTTGCCCATGCGCTCGCTCTTGCCGCCAGAAAGTACAAGGCCGTAAAGGTGGACAGGTTTTTGGACCACATTGTTCAAACTGTTCTTTTTAATATGAAAGCTTCCACTACTCCTCTGGTGATGGAATAAGTGCAATTTCGTCATAAGAATTGATTCTCTCATGATCTTTGGCAAAATTCTGGTTGACGGCCACGGTTACCCTAGCAATTTTTTTGAGTTCAGGATAACGACTTTCCAAAAATTTCTTGAGCTCGCCTACCGTATTTGGGATTTTTTTTCCGGAGAGGCTTGCCGTTGGTACAGATAAAGATGGGGTTCCTACAATATCTTTGGTAGCCCCGAATAATAATATGGTCATACAGTTCAACCTAATAGTGTTAGTGTTCTTTTGATTTTGGTCAGGTAGGTTGGTAGGTTTGTGTTGCTTTGCAACGGATGTGAAAATATTAAAAATTAACTGGATCTGAATCATTTTAACAGCCCCGGTATTCTTTTAACTTTTCTTTAATTCAATTCCACGAAATCCAGATACTTTTCAATCGATTTCAACGTTGTGCAGAAAGGACCTTAACTAATTTGAAAATGAAAAATACACTTCAGCTCAGCTTTATTTTGGCGTTTAGCCTAATCCTTTTTTCTTGTGGCAATGCGGACGACGATGTTAGTTTCAACATCAACGACAGGGAATTGGGCCTTGGTGAAGAACCGGACGACTGCCTTGGTTTTGAAGAGAACGATCTTCTATTGTCCATTCAGGATGAGTTTACTACCCTACCCGGAAAAGTTTCCATACTATTTAAAGTATCCGATCTTTTGGGCAATCCCATTTCTGGACTGACCGCCGAACAGTTTGCCATTTATGAGCAAGGCAGGAACGATGATTGTTTCAATTCCATTTCCTCATCGGAATCTTTTGCACGTATATCCCCCAACTCCCAAGTATTCAACAACAACACTGTTCTGGTCTTGGACCTGAGCAATAGTGTTCTACAAAGTAGTTTGGATGAATTAAAGGCAGCATCGACAAGCTTTATCAATAATGTAATGCCGAGTCCTGCTACCGATTCGTTTAAAATGGCCATATATTGGTTTGATGGTGAGGACGAACTTCATTTATTGAACCCATTATCATCTTCTGCGACCGAATTGACCGCTTCTATTGAGGGTATTACCACCGATATCAGTAACGACCCGTCCACTGATCTTTATGGAGCAGTGATAAAATCCACCGAAATAGCGGAAGGTCTGCTCACCGAAAATTCCGATGTGATCGGCGCAGCTTCCGTGGTATTGTTTACCGATGGAACCGATCAAGCATCCCGTTATAGCGAATCGGATGCCTTGCGAGCTGTAAACGATGCCGATAGGAATATTTCATTTTTTACAATAGGACTCGGTGCGGAAATCGATACCGAAGTCCTTACGGAAATTGGAAAAACGGCCAGTGTTTTTGCGAGCAATTCCCAAGAGCTGGAAAATACCTTTAACGATATTTCCCAAAGAGTTGCCGAACAGGCGAATAGTTTTTATTTGTTCGAATATTGCACACCAAAGAGAGATGGAAGCGGCGAAAGCAACTTGGTGATCCAGCTTACCCACAATAGTCTTCAAGGGGCAGTGCAGACCAAATTTAGCGCCAACGGATTTACCGGTGGCTGCGAGTAGACCGAACATAAAAGCAGAAACATTTTTTGGATTATACGTATCTTGGGTCAGCAATAAAACTCAACAAACATATGATGACCCAAAAGAGAACTATTTACACCTTTATTTGTAGCTTTCTGCTCGCCTGTACAACAAGTATGTATTCCCAAAATATAAGCCCGTTGGAAGGCCGATGGGACTTGGAAATGGATTTTATGGACAAGACCGCGCCTTCCTGGTTGGAGATCAGGCATTCGGGCCATGCTACGTTGATCGGCCGTTTTGTATTTGCCTTTGGTAGCGCCAGGCCCATTTCCGAAGTAGAAACATATGGTGACAACAAGTTTACCTTTAGTATTCCCAACCAATGGGAGCCTAAAGGCAGCGACATGATTTTTCATGGAGTGCTGGAAAACGATAAACTAAAAGGCACCCTGATCTATACCGATGGATCTATTATTGATTGGACCGGGGTAAAAGCCCCAAAATTGACATATATCGAAAACCCTAAATGGGGTAAAACCATAAGTGTTTTTAACGGCAAGGACCTATCGGGCTGGCATATTGATGGAGAAAAGAACCAATGGCAGGTCAAGGATGGTATTTTGACCAGCCCAGAGTCTGGATCAAATCTGATCACGGATGAAAAATTTCAAGATTTTAAACTACATGTAGAGTTTAGGTATCCCGAAGGAAGCAATAGTGGAATCTACTTGCGTGGTCGGTATGAGGTACAGATAGTGGACAGCCAAGGCCTGGAGCCTTCCGACATCTATTTAGGTGGTGTATATGGATTTTTGGAGCCCAATGAGAATGCTTCCAAACCTGCAGGAGAATGGCAAACTTATGACATTACCTTGATCGGAAGACGTGTTACTGTGGTATTGAATGGGAAAACGGTAATTTCCGATGCCACCATTCCCGGTATAACGGGAGGTGCTTTGGACAGTAAAGAAGGAGAACCGGGCCCTTTTATGATCCAAGGTGATCATGGACCTATTGAGTACCGAAGTTTTGAAGTGACCCCATTGAAAAAATAAAAAAATAACCCCTGTCAACACGCAGGGGTTATTTTTTATGATTCTTGTTTAGCGAAAAATCAATCCGTTTCCTGTATTTTGGCCATCCAACGGTTGGGATAGGTCAATTAAGAATCCGTTGATTACTGCATGTGTCAATATTCCGTCTTTCTTTAAAAAGAAAGTTGGATTAATGCCAGGTCGAATACTAAAATCCTTCATTTCAAACTCCTCATGGACCAGCATTAAAGGTAAATGAACAAATCTGCTTTTTTCCGGCATTTCGGTTTTTACATAAGCCACTCCATTTTTTAACAGATCCATGGCGTTGGTAATACGATCTACCTTAGCCACTTTAGGCGGCACAATTTTGTACCCTTTGGCATCAAAGGTCTTGTACCCATAAAAGGTGGAAAGGTCGCCTTGATCACCGACCGAACCTCGATAATAAAATTGCTCATGGTCTTCCAAATCGATTTCGTGGTTAAAAATTCCTAAATCGAGGGTGTAATCATTTCCCAATAGTTCGTAGGTCACGTTTTCAATCTTTAAATCGAAAAGCTTACGGTCGTTGCGTGGTATTTTTTCGTAATCTTCAATAGGGATGTCCTTATATGTCCCTTTGGCAATAGTGTACAAAGCAGAAAGAATTGATACATAATTTAGTTTTCTAATTTCTTGCTTTTCGGGATCGTTGGTATAGCCTCCAGATTCGATTAAAATTAAGCTTGTGCCCCATTTTGCAATATTGTCGCCAAATGCACGGGGTTCAAAATCGTCGCTATAGCGCCCAACCTGCCCCGGCGCATAGTTTTGGATGATCTTGTCCATGTATACGATTACCTTCATCGCATTGGCGCGTAGTTCGTTGATATCCTTTTCGTAGTTATAAGCAGTTGCCAAGTACGAAATAGTGGCTGGTTTTTCTGTACGTTCGGCATTGTAGTACGTACTTTGATCGTGCAGATTAAATCCAAAATCGGCGTCCAAACTGTCACGGATTCTTTTTAAGGTTCGACCCTCGGGGGACTGTAATCGCAAAGCATCCCGGTTGATGTCGATTCCCAATGCATTCCTTCTGGTATATACTTCCGCCCCATCGGGATTTAGCATCGGTAAAAAATGCAATTTTAACTTGGAGAGTATTTCTTCTTTCTCGGTCTTGAATTCAGGCGCATCCAAAAAATTGATGATATCAAAAATTGCTTGCGTTGCCGTGGGCTCGTCTCCGTGCATTTGCGACCACAAAAAAATATTGATGTCCCCAGAACCAATACTGATCAAGTTTAAGTCTCTTCCTTGTATGGATTCTCCAACTTTTTGGACCTTGAACTTGGGATTGGCGGCCGTTTTCTGAATTAATGGCTGTATATCGGCATGTTTAATTCTTCTTTTGCCAATACTGGTTTCCTTGTATGTGTCGTATGTTTTGTACAATTGGGAAGTCAGTTCGTCTTGTGCGTGTACACAAACGGCCAACAAGATGGTTAATAACGACAATAACTGTTTCATATGGATTATTTTTTTGTTGGAACAGGTTTAAAATTAAATTTTTTGGTGGCGTTTCTTACCTTTTCTACGAAATCCATTCCAGGGTCGTTTTTTACGGTCCTATACCCATCATCTACTTCCAACCAGAGTGGGTGGTCTTCGAAATTGGTGTACTCTTGATGTCCTATTACATAGTCAATGTCATATTTGGAAGCTAAATATTCCACCAAAAATATATTGGCCTTTAGTTGTTGTTTGGTCATGGGCATATCTGTGGTACCACCAACATTCTCTATACCAATGGCACAATGGTTTAACCCGATTACGTGACGTGCCATGGTTGTTTCTGGCATTAAGCGATAAATAGTGCCATCTTGATCTACCAAAAAATGGGCAGAAACGTTAAGCCCGCTCACGTTTTCCAGATCTGGACGCCAATTGGGCAGTGTGGGACGGTTAAAAGCGGTAAACGATTTTGCCAACGATGGTATGGCCGTCCAGTGCAATACCACCATTTTTGGCGTAATTTCTGGTGTTTTTTGATCCAGTTCATATCGGGTCAGCAGATATTCTTTTGTCAGTTCGATCCGTTGATCATCAAAAATAATAGGGATATCCACGATTTCCTTTTTTACGGAGCATCCTCCTAAGGCTATTGCCATTAGGGCAATCAGACTTGTTTTTCTCATTCAATTGTATTTATAATTGTATCCAAGGGAACTGCGTAGCAGATCATCAATTTCTTTTTGCCCCATTCCCTTGCTTTTTTTATGTTTTTGCCCATATATATGTCTATACGGTTTTTCCATCTCCAGTGCATTTTATCTTTTACCAGAAATGTATCCGGAAAGGTATCTATTTTCACCATGGTGTTGTGCCTTAGTCCCATTTTTATGAGGTCCCTGGATACTGCAATGGATTTCATTCCCGGTTTTAGGGTGTCTCCCCAAGCGGCAACGGACGGACTAATGCTGTCTGTTTGCCAGAACACCGAATTGTATGCCGAAGCTATGACCTCGTGACCGTACCATTCGTATTTTGGCGCAGGTTTACTCTGCGGGCCCACTTTTTTCTGTGTACAACCCAACAGGATCAAAACTACTATGATCATCGGGATTTTCAATGCAACAAATTTTCCAAAACGGTTATGTCGACGTTACTATTGGTCCAGCGATCGGATAGAACTTTGGGCACCGGTGTAAAGCCCAAGGTCAACGAACTCAGTACAATATCCTCATCCCCATCGTTATCGATATCCGCAGCATCCATTAAAAACCAGCGTGCCATAACGGGATCTTCCAAAATATTGGTATTAAAGGTATAGCTTTCGGGGTTTATGTTTTCCAAATATACAAAGGTACGTTCGGGAAATTCCTGGTAGTTGGGAAAGGTGCTCACCAATCCAAAATCCAAATCACCATCTTGATCAAAGTCCCGAGCAACTACCCTAGTTGCCCCGTACATGGGATAAAAGTAAGATTCCTTAAAATGGTCGTTTCCCTGATTTAAATGGATTCGCATGCCATGGTAGGGCTTGTTGATATAGGATACATCGGCATTGTCCCCTTGTACCGTAACAATATCGTCCAACCCATCATCATTATAATCGACCAGTTCAAACCAGCTTGTTCCAAAAACAGGACTGAATTCGATTACTTTCATGGGTTCAAATTCCAAATCTTCTTTTTGATAAAAGATGGTTATACTCTCGTTGCTCTGTGTTATTAAGGCAACAATGTCCTTTTTACCATCATTGTCCATGTCCCGCGCCACCGTTCTTATGGCTCCAGGGAGATTGAGCAAGACTTTTTTAGTGAAAGTACCTTGATCATTCTCTGTCAATAATGATAATCTGCCGGATTGGTTACCAAATTCGCTCACCACTATTTCATTTTTACCATCTCCGTCAAAATCTTCCAGCAGTGTATGCACCGGCCTATGAAAAGGGTTTTCCAGTGCAAGGGTATCATCTCCTATCTTACGGGTGAGTTTCCCTTTTTCCAGTTCTGATGGACCTAGAATGCCCACTTCGCTGATCCATTCTATTGAATCTTTTTTGCTGTACCACGTAATTGGGGTATTACCTTGAAAAATTTGAAGACTCTTTTCCTGTGAATAGTCGAATGAGCTTAACTTTCCTGTAAGATCTCCATAAAATAGTGTGCTCCCTTGGTTCGCAAACTCCAAGTAGGTGATCATGGCACCATTTTTATCATCCAAAGCAAAAGGCTTATAGGCAAATTGTGTTAGGGTGTCCGCTTGCGGAACATTTATTGGTTTAAAAAGTTTGGGCGCGTTGGAAATTATATAATTTTCCAGTTTGGCCCAATCCTTTAGTGTAATTTTTGGCCTATAGCCTTTAATTACCTCGTTCGGATCCTGGTACATACCTTCTACATCCATACGATTTACCATAGCCGGCAAAACTGAGGTTTCCCAGATTTCTTTGGTAAGTTCATTAATTTTAGGGGCAACATGGCAACTAGCGCAATACTTGTTGTACAGTTGTACTTCTTCAGTTTGTTGTGGTTTTTTGTTACTGCACGAAACTAAAGTCAAAACAATAGCAAGTAAAACGCATGTGGGGGTACTTTTCGGTTGATATGGCATTGGTTGGTTTATGTTTTCTTACCCTGGTAAGGGTACGTAAGAACTATCATTTTTCATCATCGGAAAATTTTTATCGCTCCATGCTTTTTTGGCCTGATCAAGCTTTTCTTGACTGGATGCAACAAAATTCCAATAAATATAGCGTTCCTCTGGAAAAGGTTCGCCACCAAATAACAATAAATGTGTATTGGGCTGTAGTTTTATGTTACAGGTATCCTCCACCTTGGACACTAAAATATTGCCCTCCCCTACGGTTTCACCGCAGGCTTCAATACTTCCCTTTACGATACAGATACCTATTTCGCCGCTCAAATTCCTGTTTACATTTAGAGCATAGGCTTCTGTGTTCTTGACCTCTACCATAAACAGGTTGGAATGCACGGGAACAGGGGATTCTTTTCCATATCCTTGTCCCGCCACCAATTTAAATTCAGCACTTTCGTCTGTCCATCTGGGAATATCTTTTTCTTCTATATGATGAAACTCTGGCGCCATATCTTCCAGCTCTTTGGGCAAAGCTACCCATATTTGATAGCCATGTGCCACAAATGTATTACCATTCCTTAGATCTTCCGGGGTTCTTTCTGTATGGGTTACCCCCTTCCCTGCCGTCATCCAATTTACTGAGCCCGGTTTTATTCTTTGTTTGGTCCCAAGGCTGTCCTCGTGCATTATTTCGCCTTCCAGCATAAAAGTCAAAGTAGAAAGTCCCGTATGGGGATGCTGGTCCACATCCATATATTTATTTGGCCCCAATTTGGTAGGTCCCATGTGATCTATAAATATAAAAGGGCCGATCATGCGTTTTTTGCGAAAGGGTATCAACCTGCCCACTAAAAAATCACCAATATCACGGCTCCTTTCTTCTATGATCATCCCAATGTTCGACATGTTTAATTGTTTATATTTGGTTGCAGAAAGTTACAAATACATCCTTTTATAATGAAACTACTTAAGCGCGTTCTGTTACTCCTCCTTATCGTAATTGGAGTGGTCATATATCTTAATTATCCCAAATTGAACATTATTTCCGGTTATGCAGCCAAAAATATGGCCTCTGGTGTTTATGTGGCGCATCGTTCTGCCGCCAGTATAAACCAATACGATAACAGTGCGCCGTTAATAGAATTGGCATCCACCAAGGTCAATAAGACAGAATCTTCCGCTGCGTCTACTGTTTACGGCCTAATGGAGCGTAAAGCGGTGTACCGAGATGGATTGGGTGCTGTTTTAATAAACGATGATTACGACCCAGAAGCATTGAAGATCAGGCCACGTAGGAACCAACCCATGGATACCTTACCTTATCCTTTTGGCCAGGCCGAACCTGTGGACACCATTTTTTCCGAGGTGGACATGGATTTGATCAATAAAGCTGTTGCGATGGCATTTGCCGAGCCGGAAACTCAAAAAACCAGGACCCTTCTCATACTGTACAAAGGGCATTTGTTGGCAGAAAAATATATTGATGGATTTGATAAGGACACCCCAATTTTAGGTTGGTCCATGACCAAAAGCGTGCTTGCTACGTATTATGGAATATTGGAACATCAAGGAAAATTGGAAATGGATTGGCCTGCTCCCATAGTGGAATGGAAAGATGATGAGCGAAAGAACATTACCCTGGATCATTTGCTCCGTATGCAGAGCGGATTGGCTTGGGAAGAAGATTATACAGGTATTTCGGATGTGACCCGTATGCTTTTTTTGGATAGTGATATGACGGTGGCACAAAAAAATAAAGAAGCAATCGCCGAACCTACGGAAATTTGGAACTACTCTTCGGGAACTACCAACCTTTTGTCCGGAATATTAAGGCAACAGTTTAGAAGCCACCAAGAATATTTGGATTTTCCTTATGCATCCTTAATAGATAAGATCGGTATGTACTCCATGGTCATGGAGGCTGATATCGCTGGAAATTATGTGGGGTCTTCCTATGCATGGGCCAACACACGTGATTGGGCCCGATTTGGCCAATTGTATTTAAACAAAGGAAATTGGAACGGTGAACAATTGTTCGATTCAACATGGGTAGATTATATAACCACACCAACTGCTCATTCCAATGGAACCTATGGCGCTCATTTTTGGTTGAATGCCGATGGTAAATATCCCGATGTTCCAAAAGACCTTTTTTCGTGCAATGGTTTCGAAGGCCAATATGTATTTATGATTCCTTCCAAGGATCTGGTCGTTGTAAGGACCGGTTTGGCCGAAGAGCCCCATTTTGATGTAAACGGGGTGCTGTCGAACATCGTAAAAGCGTTACCGTAAATCGATGAGATATATTGATCTTAAGCTATGACCACAATATTTTGATACTTCACAACAATAATTTCGCTTACGAGAACTCTAGTGGTACATTTACCATGTAATAAAAAACGAAAGTAATTTTTTCATTTTCATATAGTGTTCTCGTAAAAGAGTCCTGACCTAGCGGCAGGGCTCTTTTCAATTTATACCCTAACCAAAATATTGTTTGGTCAGGAATACATTTTGAAGCTTACCTCCATTGAGTAAACTACTGCAGTGATTTAAAACAGAGATTTATAATATAGTTTTTGGAACATCTGCCCTACTTCCCCCTTTTTCCAGCGTATGAAAGTATAGGTTTCATCGACCTATAATTACAAAATCCATAGAATGACAACAGCCAGACCTGGCTTCACAACAATAATTTCGCCCACAAAAACTTTGGCGGTACTTTTACTATGTAATAAAAAACGAAAGTAATTTTTTCATTTTCATATAGTGTTCTCGTAAAAGAGTCCTGACCTAGCGGCAGGGCTCTTTTCAATTTATGGAAATCCTTAAATTATAATTCTGTCTGAACAACAGAATGGTTTACGGAATCCACTTGTCCTTACCAAAATCTGGCTTACGTTTTTCCAAAAACGCATTTCTTCCCTCTATAGCTTCATCGGTCATATAGGCCAATCGAGTAGCTTCACCGGCAAAAACTTGTTGCCCTACCATACCATCGTCGGTAAGGTTCATGGCAAATTTTAGCATTTTTATGGATGTTGGTGATTTTGCCAGGATTTCCTGAGCCCATTGGTAGGCTGTATCTTCGAGTTCCTCGTGGGGAACCACAGCATTCACCATGCCCATTTCATAGGCTTCTTGTGCTGAATAATTTCTACCTAAAAAGAAAATTTCGCGAGCTTTTTTTTGTCCGACCATTTTTGCCAGATAAGCAGAACCATAACCGCCATCAAAACTGGTCACATCGGCATCCGTTTGCTTAAAAATGGCATGCTCCTTACTGGCCAAGGTCATATCACATACTACATGCAGGCTATGTCCACCGCCAACGGCCCAACCGGGCACAACGGCAATTACCACTTTGGGCATAAACCGAATTAGGCGCTGTACTTCCAAAATATTTAAACGATGATAACCATCTTCGCCCACATAACCTTTGTGTCCCCTGGCCTTTTGGTCCCCACCGCTGCAAAAGGCCCATTTACCATCTTTGGAGGAGGGTCCTTCGCCAGAAAGCAATACCACCCCGATTGAGGTATCTTCCTGTGCATCGTAAAAAGCCCTGTAGAGCTCGCTCGTGGTTTTAGGGCGGAAGGCGTTCCGAACATCAGGACGGTTGAAAGCGATGCGTGCAACCCCGTTACTTTTTTTATAGGTGATATCATCAAATTCCATGGCGGTCTGCCAGTTGGGTGATTTCATAGTGGTATTTTTTATGTATCACAAAATAACGGAAAATATAGCTTATGGCCATTGATGTTGCCGTGGTAAGATTACTTTGAATAGGTTTCCAATTTATTCTTCAGATTATATGCTAAATATCTTCTGTATTGCTATTCAGATACTTGCGATAAAACAACCTATCTTTAAATACGACTCAATTTAATTATGAAATCTTTTGACACCCTCTATGAAAATTAGGCGAAACCGAATCGAAACAATCCACCAACCGATGTACTTGGATTGGTTTTCTCGTAGTGAACGTGTAATGTTCGAAAAAGTAACGTAATAATCAAATACACTAATCCGTAAGATCAAACCTGGCATTCGTCAATTTATATCGTCACAAAAAGAAACTTCCAACTATCTTGATTCCATGAAACGGTTTAGGAGAATGTTGGTTTATTTAGGTTTACTTTTTATAGGTGTAGTCGGTTTATGGTATATGGTGTTGACCCGAAAAATAAATCCAGATGCCTATTTTTTACAATATATAGGTCCTATTGATGTGACCCATGTTTATGTGGGGCATTCCAGCGGCGGTTTGCGTATTTCACCAGAATTGGAAAATAATTTTAGGCCAACATCCAATCGTAAAATACAATACTCTATAAACAATGGATATTCGCTTTACAACGATGAATATAATTTTGAACTTGATTCAAAAGATACTTTTAAATTGATACAGCTACGGGATGGGAAATCCTTGGCACTAGGAACTGTAATAGAAAAAACGTTTTTGGAGTATTCCAATTCTTATCTCTATAAAATCCGTATACCCGATAGTTATACCGCAACCCACGAGTATGCTCGCGGCATATTTCCATACTATGTCCCCGTTCAATTTACCATGATGACCAGCGGTGGCATGAAATATAGCTCGGAAACCATAACAAAAGTTTTATCCCCTTTAGGGGATAGCCTAATCTTATACACAAGTTCGGGCCACATAACGCCCCGAGAGAAAACAGGGATTAGAAATAGCAACTAGCCGTACTTCCAAAGATTGTTCAATTGGTGTAATTTTATCATGGATAGATAAAATTACTTATGGAAAACCAATGGCTTAATAAATGGAATTCACGCTACAGCAAAAAAAGCTATGCCTATGGAACAGAACCAAACCTATACCTTAAAAATAAGCTCGATCAACTTAATACAGGAACCATACTTTTCCCTGCCGAGGGAGAAGGCCGCAATGCAGTGTATGCTGCACAATTGGGCTGGGATGTTTCCGCTTTTGATATAAGTGAGGTGGGAAAACAAAAAGCGACCCAACTGGCTGAACAAAAGGAAGTTTCCATTGACTATAAAATTGGGGAATTGGAAGTGTTGGACTATAAACCCGAACAATTTGATGCCATAGCGTTGATATATGCACACTTCCCGCCCAATATCCGTTCGAATTACCACAGATTATTGCACACATATCTAAAAAAAGGAGGAACGATCATTTTTGAAGCCTTTAGCAAGGACCACCTAAAATTCAGAAATAAAAACCCTCACGTAGGCGGACCAATGGACTTGGATTCCTTATTTTCACTGGAAGAGTTAACATCCGATTTTCAGGACTATGAAATTTTGGAACTTAAAAAAACAACTATCGACCTTAACGAAGGTGACAGCCATGTGGGCACAGGTTCCGTGATACGTTTTTTGGGAAGAAAGCGATAATCTCCGAAACGCATGTCTCTTTTTACTACATCTTTCAACAAACCAGCTGTTTTGGTTTGCGGTCTAAAATAGCATAACTTGGTTAGCTTATTAATCCACCAAACCATGAAAAACCTCAAGTATTTTACATTTTTACCGCTTATTTTTCTCTTCACCCAATGTTCGCAGCCTCAAAACTTTGATGTTTTAATTAAAAACGGACAAATCGTGGACGGTTCAGGTAAGCCATCATATATTGGTGACCTTGGCATTAATGCAGACACCATTGCCGCAATAGGTAATTTAAGCTCTGCCAAAGGAACTCAGGAAATCGATGCAACAGGACTGGCCGTTGCCCCAGGGTTTATAAATATGCTGAGCTGGGCAGGTGAAACATTGATTGAGGATGGACGGTCAATGGGAGGAATTAAGCAAGGTGTGACCTTGGAAATATTTGGAGAAGGTTGGTCTATGGGACCACTTTCCGAATCCATGAAGAAACAAGAAGAGGAAAAACAAGGCGACATTAAATATGACATTGAATGGAACACCTTGGGCGAGTATTTGGAATTTTTGACAAACAAAGGGGTATCGCCTAACGTGGCCTCTTTTGTCGGGGCAACTACTTTGCGAATTCATACGGTTGGATATGAGGACCGTGCTCCTACCCCGCAAGAACTTGATAATATGAAACTTATGGTCGGGCAAGCCATGGAAGAAGGTGCTTTGGGTGTTGGCACTTCATTGATCTATGCCCCAGCCTTTTATTCCAGTACCGAAGAATTGATAGAACTCTCCAAAGTAGCTGCAGAATATGATGGTATGTACATTAGCCATATGCGAAGCGAAGGACAACGTTTGTTGGAAAGTTTGGATGAATTGATTCGAATAGCGGATGAAGCAGGTATCAGGGCCGAAATTTATCACCTTAAACAAAGTGGCAAGGATAACTGGCATAAATTTGATGAGGTAGTGGCCAAAGTGGATTCCGCTAATGCAGCGGGATTGCATATTACCGCCAATATGTACAATTATATAGCCGGATCTACAGGACTGGATGCCTCCATGCCACCATGGGTGCAAGAAGGAGGTTATGATAAATGGGCCGAAAGGTTACAGGACCCCGAGATAAGAAAAAGGGTAAAACAAGAAATGATCGAACCTACGGACAAATGGGAGAGTCTAATGCAGGCTGCGGGAGATCCCTCAAAAATTCTCTTGGTCGGGTTCAATGCGGATTCCCTAAAATACTTAACTGGAAAATCACTTAAAGAAGTTGCAGAAATAAGAGGTACATCGCCCGAGGAGACCGCAATGGATTTAGTGGTGGAAGATGGCAGTAGCGTTAGCACCATTTATTTTCTAATGTCGGAAGAAAATGTAAAAAAGCAAATAGCACTACCTTGGATGAGTTTTGGTTCCGATGCAAGGTCAATGGCCACAGAAGGAGTGTTCTTAAGATCGAGCACCCATCCCAGGGCCTATGGAAATGTAGCCCGATTGTTGGGTAAATATGTACGTGATGAAAAAGTGATTCCCTTGGAAGAAGCAGTGCATAAATTATCCAAATACCCCGCGGGCAATTTAAAAATAGAGAAAAGGGGAAGTCTTGAACGCGGCAATTATGCCGATGTGGTTTTGTTCGACCCGGAGGCCATAAACGATAAAGCCACATTCGAAGACCCCCATCAATATGCTGTAGGTGTAAAACATGTGTTTGTAAATGGCACCCAAGTGCTGAAAGATGGTGAACATACCGGTGAATTGCCAGGAATGGTAGTTCGTGGCCCGGGATATACCGGGAACTAACATTTACAAAACCTACAAGCAAGTAAATTATGCCATTTCGAGCTGTTCAACGGCTTCCTCAATACGGGTTTCACCGGTTAAAATCTCAAAGGCTTGATTTTTGGCAATTTTGTCATCCAGACTTTGTACCAAGGTCCTGGCGACATCCCAACGTGGAATAGTGCCATGTTCTTGTAGTTTGTTTGCGAGTTTTATTTTTCCGATACCCTCATTATTGGTTAGCGAACCAGGTCTAACAATGGTAAAGGTCAGACCGCTTATATCCAGATATTGGTCAGCATTCTGTTTGGCCTGCAAATATTCTTTAAGGTCTCCACGAGGATTGTCCACGCCCATGGAACTCAGCATTACAAATTTGTTCACTCGCTCCTTTTTTGCGGCATCGATCAGTCTCTTTGCTCCCTCTTGATCTACATTTACCACATCCTTTCCTTTGGAGCCTGCAGCAAAAATAACTTTATCGATTTCCTTGGTCGTTTTGGAGACATCCTTGGCCAAATCACCCATTACGGTCTCAATGCCCTGGGATTCAAATCGCATTCTTTGATCCTCATTACGAACCATGGCGATAGGTTGATATTTTTCGTTCGATTTCAATAATTTTATGATTTTTTCTCCAGTGGTGCCGGTCGCACCTGCTACTAATATTTTTTCCATACCCATAAAATAAAAATACTGGGCAACCGACCATGGGGATTAACGTACTTTAACGGCCGTAAACAATACTTTAACAATATAATTTTCGGTTTGATGGCGTTTACAGAAATGTACTTTTTTATCTAATCAGGTTGTGGATGTAAAGAATAAAGGTCAAACTTTTTTATTCTTCTCCTCTATCCATTTGGCCATGTATTTGGAGCTCGTTAAAGTTTGATGCTGAAGTAACCTCCCTACAAAATTTTCGGTTCGATGATTTTCCAAGTCATAAATCAGATTATCCAATAGGGCTTTAAACTGTTTGGTTGATTTAGTTTTATTGTAGTTGGATTCCAGTAAGGCAAATCCATTTTTTTGGGCCCTTTCCCACTCTAATTTGTTTTGGTATAATTTCACGGCAGCATTTGCAAAATCGTTCCAGTTGTCGGAAACAACCCCGTTCCAATGCTGGTCGCCATACATGCCTTCGGCACCTATAGTTGTGGTAACCGTAGGGGTTCCCGTTTTCATGCTATCCAAAAGTTTTCCTTTAATACCTGCGCCAAAGCGGAGCGGTGCCAATAATATCCTAGAATTTTCTAGAACCAAGTCGGCATTCTCTATCCATCCATCAATAAAAAAACCAGATTTGGGATGGTGCATCTCCTTAATTTGCTGTGGCAAATAAGCACCATAGACCCGTAATTGAGCTTCTGGTAAATTTTTGCGGATGTGTGGCCATATTTCCTGTTTCAACAGTTTTATAGCATCAACATTAGGGGCATGTTTTCCGTTCCCGATACTAACAAAGTCATTTCTCTCGGCAAATGTGGGCAATGTGTCTTTATGGTTTTTGGAAACTTCGACCATAAACGGTAAATGGAACAACAGCTCGGCTGGAAACTTAATATGTTCCCGTAAAATTCGCATTTCGAAGGTGGAGATAATCAAACTAAGGTCGCACCGGTACATACTGGCCAATTCTCGTAAAGTGACCGGGTGGTTTTTCCAGTGGAGTAGTTTAAACCGTACATCTTTTTTATGGGCCTCTTCCCTGGCCTTTCGAAGTCCATGTAAGTCTTCGGTGTTCAAAATTCGGACGGCATTCGGGGCAAATTCCGCTACGCGCCAACCAAATTGTTCTTCCACCATAAAACGATCGAACATTACCAGATCGGGTGCTAGCTGTTTTACAAAATCATCGAAACTGGAATGGTTCAGGGCAATAGTTGTTTCTTTAATGCCCCATGGCTTCAGGTCCAGGCTATACTCGGTTTTTACAGCAGTGCTCGCAAAGGTAATCCGGTATCCAAGCTCCAAAAAGGCATTCAGCAATTGCTGCATACGGCATCCGGCCGCCGTGGTGTTCGGTTCGGGCCATACATAACCAATAACTAGGAGCTTTTTGGGCATATAATAAATGTATTACGTTAGGATCACAAGGGCCCAGATATTGCAAACAGGGCCAAACAATCCGGCCAATACCCTGCCCTTACATTTTTGCGGCGAACATTTTAGAAATGCTGGAACGCAGTTTACGCTCATAATCTTCCTCCAACCACTCTTTGTAGTTTTTGGTATTGTTCATAATGCAATACGAATATTGCTTTACGCGATACTGGATCTCGTCTTTCAACTCTTTGGCCAAAATCCGTGCATCGAAAACATCTTCGCTGTTCTCTACACAGATCTGGGCATGTTGTTCGATACTTTTTTCCAGTACAAGTTTGGATTTTTTGCCTTGCGCAAATATTTTTTTATACTCTTCTTTTACATTGAAGGTAATATTATCGGATTTGCTGAATTTAGCCCGAAGATCATCTGGCATTTCATAAACAAAATCCCGTTCTATTTCTTCATCATTTTTTATGTTCTCCAAATAGAAATCTGGGAAGTGGAAGATTTCTTGCCAATCCACAGGCGCATCCCAAGGTCCAAAACGAGCAATATTGTTACCCATGTCGATTACGTTGAACTCGCTCTTGTTGGGGAGTACCCTGGAACCTCTTCCGATCATTTGAAAATAAAGAGTAAGCGAACGTGTGGCCCTGTTCAGAATAATGCTCTCTACCGTAGGCTCATCAAAACCTGTGGTTAAAATACTCACCGAGGTCAATATGGCATCTGGGGTCTCAGCGAACCATTCCAGAATTTCTTTTCGTTCGGTAGCTGTATTTTTATTGTCCAAATGCCTTACATTATATCCTGCCTTTTTAAAAGTTTCATACACATAAAGCGATGTATTGATACCATTGTTGAAAATCAGGGTCTTGGTGCCCTTGGCAATTTCTTCGTATGCAGTAAGCAATTTGCCCAGCATGCTGTGAGCACTATAGAACTCGTCCGAAGATTTTACGGTATAGTCCCCGTTGATACCCAGTTTCAATGTTTTTAGACTAACATCGTAGTTGTAGAGATTGGCCTTGGCCAAGAAATTTTTACTGATCAGCGATTGTATGGATTCCCCAATGATCAAATGTTTGTAATTGTCCTTCATGGGGAGTTTTATGTTGGAACTGAGCGGTGTTGCGGTAACTCCCAAAATGGTGGACTTTTCAAAATATTTAAAGAGTTTTCTAAACGAATTGTAATGGGCCTCGTCTATAATTACCAGGCCGATATTGTTGATCTTTACCTTTTCCTCTTGCAAACGATTGTTCAAAGTCTCCACCATGGCCACAAAGCACATGTAGTCGTCTTGGTCGTAAAGCTCCTTTACCTCACTGTTGATGACTTTATTGGCCACCCCAAAGCCTTTTAGCATTTTGGAAGTTTGCTTGCTCAGTTCTATTCGATGGGTAAGAACCATTACTTTTTTACCGGTCTGTTGGATAAATCGGCGCGTAATTTCGGAAAACACAACGGTCTTACCACCCCCAGTGGGCAACTGATAAAGGATATTGGTGCCTTCCGGAAGCTTGTCCAATTGGGTGAATATTTTGTTCAGGTCTTCTTCCTGGTATCCGTATAAAGTTTTCTTCTTGATGGTTTTGTTTACTTCCAAAGGGAAAAGGGCATTAGGGATTCTTAATTAAAAAACCCTACAAAATTAGGGGTTTTTTGTGCTTGAGACCAACACTTGGGTGCTTTTCTATCAAAATAGTATCAACAATCAAGTTTTAGGGAACTTTCTACATTGTTACTCCTGTTGACTGATAACATTTTGATAACAATAACATTTTGTACTTGGAAAATCGGACATAAAAACGTATAATGAAAGCTTATAACACTTACAAAACCATAAATACGAATGAGGCAGCTAAAAATCATTAAGCAGGTCACGAACCGGGAATCCAAATCACTTGACAAATACTTGCAGGACATTAGTAAGATTGATCTTATAACTGCACAGGAAGAAGTTGAGTTGGCACAAAAGATACGGGCCGGAGACCAAGCTGCTTTAGAAAAACTGACCAACGCCAACCTTAGGTTTGTTGTTTCTGTGGCCAAGCAATACCAAAACCAAGGTCTTAAGCTTCCCGACCTGATCAACGAAGGTAATGTTGGGCTCGTTAAAGCAGCCAAGCGTTTTGATGAGACCCGCGGCTTTAAATTTATTTCCTACGCGGTATGGTGGATCAGGCAGTCCATTTTACAAGCTTTGGCCGAACAATCTCGAGTGGTTCGTTTGCCATTGAACAAAATTGGTTCCATCAACAAGATAAAAAAAACGTTTTCCTATCTGGAGCAGGCACATGAGCGGCCACCATCTCCAGAAGAAATTGCCAAGGAGCTGGACATGACGGTATCCGAGGTAAAACAGTCGTTAAAAAATACTGGACGCCATGTTTCCATGGATGCCCCCCTTAAGGAAGGTGAAACCTCAAATTTATATGATGTGCTCAATGCCGGTGATTCTCCTAAACCGGACAGGAGCCTAATGCACCAAAGTTTAAATACAGAGATCAACAGGGCATTGGATACACTCTCGCCAAGAGAGGCGGATGTGGTGAGGTTGTACTACGGTATTGGAGACCAACCTTCCATGACCTTAGAGGAAATAGGCAGTACGTTTGACCTTACCCGAGAACGTGTGCGGCAAATCCGGGAAAAGGCCATTAGAAAATTAAGACATACATCCAAAAGCAAAATTTTAAAATCTTATTTGGGATAGGTAGGTATATGTTATAAATAAAAAAGGGGATGTTTTTGTACATCCCCTTTTTTATGATATTTACTTAAACTTTTAGGATTTGCTCAATAGACTAATATCAAAATCAGTGAGCATGTCTTTCAAATCTTGAATAAAATTCAAGTAAGCGGTGTTTTCTTTGTTGTGGTTCTTCATTTTGAACAGTTTTGGGGTATTGGTTTATAGGTAATCCAGTTCGGCAAGTTGGTTTACGCTCAAAATTTCGTTGAGTTCTTGTAAAAATGCCAAGTATTCTTCTCCGTAGGTATCGTATAACATGGTAATCTTTGGTTAATTTGTCGGGGTTTTAAGTATAACGTTAAATCATTTTAAAGATTATTTATAAAAGATAGAATGTGGTGAAAATTCCACATTGGGTGGTGAAACCCTATTCTTTCTTCATATTCAATAAGTCGAGTTCAATTTCAAAGTCCAGTTCCTTGTCCACTTTACTGGGTCTTATGTTGAATTCATCATAAATAAAACAAAGGTTCATAGGCAATCTCCTGCGTTCAGTATCTGTCATTAGGCCCAACTTGGATTGGAGGGCGACCTTTATTTCAAATGCTTTATTGCTTATCTGGGGGTTTTTGTGGGATTCCAGCTCTGTGAGCAATGGAATTTCCTTTTTGTCCCCTACTTCCAACATTTCGTCCAAAAGCATAAGCTTACATTCCAAATCCTTTGCGTGTTTGAACAAAGGATAAAAAATACTTTGTAAATATTTTGGAAGATCGTTGCTTTCCATTTTTGTCCATGTTACATTGTACGGAACAGTTCCATTTCAAAATCTATTTGTTCCTGAACATTGGGGTATTCTTTCAAAAATTGGTCATATAGAAACGAAAGGTGTTTTATGTCTTGGTCTGTTTTGCAAAGCCTGGAAATTTGTTGTGTGACCTCCAAAAGTCCGGTTGTCTGCATCATACGCAACGAAGGCATAATTTTTTGGCAGGTCAGTTCCAGTGCATTAAAGTTTTCGCACATTAAATTGGTTTTGGCGCTACCGATAAACTCCAAAATATTGAGCTTGAACATACGGACCAGTTCTTCCAATAGTTCCATTTGGCCCATACAATCCTCCAAAACGGGTTTTAAGTCTATATTTTGGGAGGCAAATCCTGCTTTCAGGCTTTTCTCTATGAATTCAAAGTCGCGGGATACTTGGTTAGGAGCTTCCCCTATATTTCGGGGGGATCCATCCTGCTCAATTTTCATCATAACTTTAAGGTCATTTATAATTTGAAGTTGTTCCTCGGTCAAACTTGTACCTTCCAAGACCGCCATTAGCTTTAAAAATTTACTTTTATCATAGCTTTCGGCTTCTCTGGTATCAACACTTTGGATTCCAACCTTTTTGTAGATGTTCTCGAGCTGTCTCATTTCGGAAATACCAAAAACTTTGCTTTCCAGTCCAAATTTGAACATCTCAAAAGATTTTTTGAGTTCGCCTGCTTCAACAACACCTAGCTCTTCGTAAGAAAAAGAGCTTAATCCTATTTCAAGTTTTTCCAAATACGTTAACAATTCCCGTGTTCCCAAAGTACTGATGTAAAAGTGGTTATTTATCCTTCTAAAAATCTTGATAAAACAAAGGGAATACAATTAATTGTTCCGTAGTATTCGGATTTTGTTGTCAAATTGCGTTATTTGTATGTATAAATTAACCGACCATGAAATATTTTTATCTATTCCTTAGTATTACTTTATTGATCTCTTGCGGAGAGAAAAAAAATCAGAAAACCGAAAAAACTGAAACCTTGGAAGAAAAAGCACAGAGAATCCACGATTCAGTGATTACAATCGACACCCACGACGACATTAACGTCCAAAACTTTACCGACAGTATTAATTACACACAACGACTGGAGACCCAGATAAACCTTCCAAAAATGGAAGAAGGTGGATTGGATGCCGTTTTCTTGATCGTGTATACCGGGCAGGACGAACTGACATCTGATGGCTATGCGAAGGCGGCGGACAATGCCATGGCCAAATTTGATGCCATACATAGGCTTTGTGAAGATATTGCCCCGGACCAAATAGAATTGGCCTTAAACTCCGACGATGTAAGGAGAATTGTAGCGTCCGGTAAAAAAGTGGCCATGATCGGTGTAGAGAATGCCTACCCGATCGGTGAGGACCTTGCCTTGATCGAAGAATATCAAAAGCGTGGAGCACGTTATATTTCCCTTTCGCACAATGGGCACAGCCAGTTCAGCGATTCCAATACAGGAGAAAAAGATAGTGTATGGCTCCATAATGGATTAAGTGAACTCGGTAAACAAGCCGTTGCCGAAATGAACCGCGTGGGCATTATGATCGATGTGTCCCACCCTTCCAAAGAGGCCATGAAACAAATGATCGAGTTGACCAAAGCTCCCATCATAGCTTCGCATTCGTCTGCAAGAGCGTTGTGCAATCATAGCCGTAACTTGGACGACGAGCAGCTAATGCTGATGAAGGAAAACGGGGGTGTGGTGCAGACCGTTGCATTTAGCTCTTACTTAAATACAGAAAAACACGAAGCTCGTGCCGCATATATGAAGGACGTGTACAAAAAAGTGGCGGATTCCTTGGAAATTGCCTGGTACGAACGTTCCCAATTTTCTACATTGACTCCCGATCAACGTAAAGAATTCTTTGCCAACTACAGGAAAGTGATGAATATTGGGGAAGAATTGGCAAAAGACGACTCCAACGCCCCACCGGCCGTTAACGTTTCAGATTTTGTGGACCACATAGATTATATGGTCGATCTTATCGGAATAGACCATGTGGGCATTAGTTCCGATTTTGATGGTGGTGGTGGTATCGAAGGCTGGTCAGATGCTTCTGAAACCTTTAATGTAACCCTTGAATTGGTCAAAAGAGGTTATACCGAAGCAGAGATAGCCCAATTGTGGGGTGGAAATCTGCTAAGGGTGCTGGACGAGGTGCAAGCAGTAGCCGAATCAATGAACTAAGAAGCGGCATTTTGTTCTTCCTTTTCCTTTTTGGCCAAACGATCTTTTACATATTCAATCTTTGTTTTGCCATGGGGTTTGGGATTGCCGTTTTCATCCAGGTTGACCATAATTATATTGTCGACCGTAACAATACTTTCGTGGGTCATCTTGTTTCTAACTTCGCAGTTTAAAGAAATCGAGGTGACCCCGAATTTTATTACTTCTATCCCTATTTCTACAATGTCACCTTCCCGTGCCGTGCTCATAAAGTTAATTTCGGACATGTACTTGGTGACTACTTTTTTGTTTTCGAGCTGAATTATACTGTAAAGGGCAGCTTCTTCATCTACCCAGGCTAGCACCTTTCCTCCGAAAAGTGTTCCGTTGGCATTTAAATCCTCTGGCTTGACCCATTTTCTAGTGTGAAATCGCATAGCAATGAATTTAATGTTTTAGACCACAAAGTTAGGGCAATAGCCCTAAGAAAGGTACTCTTAACTTCTTTAATTGATGCGAATTACGAATTTGAAATAATTTGATCGACCCTGGTAATGAGTAACTAAATATTGTACCCAAAGATTTTAAACTTGATCAATTTAACTAGTTTAACCTTATTTTTCGTGTGAATATGAAATTCGGATTGGATTCAATCATGTTTTAAATGCTGAAAGCATTGTTTTCCAGGCTACTAAGACCATGAATCTGTGCCCAAGCCGGGCTGTTCATAACATCGTTGACAACTATTGCGATTATTAAATGTGCAGGGCGATTCATTCTGTAATTTTATTAAAAATCACAGCCATGGATTTAGAATCCGACCGCCGATTGGACATTCGTCCGAGTATTTCCGAGTCACATTTTAACAATCAAATGGGTTTTGATGAGCATTTCCAGAACAAGACCCTCCGCCCTGTTTTAAAACTCCAGAACTATTTATTGGTAGAAGCGTTCAAGAATTATGCGAACAAGCACAAAGGCGTTTTTTACGATCTTTCCTTAGAGAAAAAACTTCAATACATTGAGCGGGCCATCCAAAAGGACATCAAGTTCAGGAATTCCCTAAAAGGTATGATAATAGGTCAGTTCACGGTAGAAGAATACAGGGACTATATTACCAATTCCTCTGCCTTGAACAAGCGAATGATGCATATGGTGGTGGAACGTCTTAAGGATCAAATCCAACTTTTCGAGGCGGAGACGCTGTTACAAGATTGATTCTCCGTTCAAGTTGGTAGTGAGGATATCGCTCATTAAATCAAAATAGGGTCTAATGGCCCTAAAGGAATTGTCCACTTCTTCCAAAAATGACGCGGATAAAACTTCACTGTCCGATAGATTACGCACAAAAACAAATTGCTTTTTTCTAATTAGGTCTATGTCGGGGTGTTCCTTTTCGAAACCCTTTGGGGCAGTTTTTAACTCGTCCCCGCTTAGATCTCCCCAAACGGTTTTCAATTGTTTTTGGTTTATGGTGTCCCTAAATTCCGAGGCATCCAATTCCAGTTCTTTCCGTATGCGAAATAGATCTTCTTTGTTGGGGGCCCAAAAACCTGCGGCCAAGAGTGATTCCCCTGGTTTTATATGTAGGTAATAACTGCCCCTTAAATGAGCGCCCAAACGGGAAAAAGAGCCTGCAAAATGACTCTTATATGGAGTTTTGTCCTTAGAAAAGCGAACATCCCTATAAATTCGGAACATCTTCATTTTCTCGATTTCGTCGTGCTGGTTCAGATTGTCTTTTACGGCTTCAAAAAATGCCTTTACCTGAGCTTCATGCTTTTTAAAAGTAGGCTTGTTGGCCTCGAACCATTCGCGGTTGTTGTTTTTTTTCAATTCATTTAAAAAGTCAAGGGAATCCTTGGAAATCGTTATGTTCGAGCTCATAAAATAATAATATGTTATTTTTAATCTAAAGTTACCCTTTTGTGCCCACTTGCGGTAAGGTTTTGACTAATTTTAGAGCGACAAATTGCACTATGGATAAGGAAAAAATAATCGAAGAGCTTATTAGGCATAAAAAAATGCCCTGCTTGGATTTTAAATTAAAGCAACTTACCGAGGATTTTACGAACACGCTCTTTTATACCTTATTTGACACCAATACCCCTGTGGCCGTAAACCTTGAGCTATTGGAAAAACAGTTCAACAAGCTTATGGATATGGCGTGTTGTGAATTGAAAAAGCCACATGATGAGCTATGGGGAGAATATGTTTCCCATTTACCGGAAATACTGGAACTTTTAAACCTGGATGCCGAAGCTATCCTAGAATGTGACCCTGCATCTTCTTCGTTGCAAGAAATATACCTGGCTTACCCGGGATTTTATGCGATTGCCATTTATAGATTGGCACATGAGCTATATGTGGAAGGCATTCCTTTGATTCCCCGTTTGATGACGGAGTATGCCCATAGACAAACGGGAGTGGACATTAACCCTGGGGCCAAAATCGGTAAATCTTTTTTTATCGATCATGCTACCGGTGTAGTTATCGGTGAGACGGCAGTTATAGAAGACAACGTTAAGGTGTACCAGGGAGTTACGCTGGGTGCATTGTACGTATCCAAGAGCTTGGAAAAAACAAAGCGACACCCAACTATTAAAAACAATGTGACGATTTACGCCAACGCTACCATTTTAGGTGGCGACACCGTTATTGGTAAAAATTCCATTATAGGCGGAAATGCCTGGATAACCGAATCGGTGCCACCAAACTCCAAAGTGTACCATACCCCAGAAATTAAAATTAAGACGAGCCCTAATGTCTAACAGTATACTCGATTTAATCGGAAACACCCCATTGGTGGAATCCAAAGTATTGAACACCAATAAAAAAGTAAAAGTCCTTTTTAAATTAGAAGGAAATAATCCTGGCGGAAGTGTTAAGGACAGACCTGCGTACAATATGATCAAAAGTGGTCTGGAACGAGGCGACTTTACGAAAGACACCAAACTTATAGAAGCTACAAGCGGTAACACTGGGATAGGATTGGCCATGATCGCCGGTCTTTTTGGATTGAATATTGAATTGGTGATGCCGGAAAACTCTACCAAGGAACGAGTGCAGACCATGCGGGCCTACGGTGCAAAAGTTACCTTGACCCCTGCCGATGTTGGGATAGAGGGCGCACGAGATTATGCTGAAGCAAAAGTTGCCCAAGAAGGTTTTAGAATGCTGAACCAATTTGCCAATAATGATAATTGGTTGGCACATTACAAAACTACCGGACCGGAAATTTGGCGAGATACACAAGAGGAAATCACACATTTCGTTTCCAGTATGGGTACCACAGGGACAATTATGGGCACATCAACTTTTTTAAAGGAACAAAACCCCAATATTCAGATTGTAGGTGTACAGCCTACGGATAATTCCAAAATACCGGGAATTCGAAAATGGCCGCAAGAGTATCTGCCAAAAATTTTTGACCCCGCAAAAGTGGACACTGTAATGGAGGTGAGCGAGGAAGATGCCAGAACTATGGCAAAACAGTTGGCCAAAGAGGAAGGTATCTTCGCAGGAATGAGCAGTGGTGGTGCCGCAACAGTGGCCTTGCGCTTGGCAGAAACCTTGGAGAGCGGCACTATTGTTTCGATTGTGTGCGACCGTGGGGACCGTTATCTCTCTTCAGATCTATTTGACTAGTTGTTTTTACCATCTAAAATTTGGGTTTCATGTCGGTTTTTTCCCATTATCCAACATTGTTTGCCACTCAACGATTTTGTTAAAATAGTGGTGACAAAACCCCGTTCTTTACAGCAAGTATTATCCCAAATCTGAAATCAACATGAATACCTTGTCAAAAATCATTACCTGGAAAAGGAATATCCTAGCAAGCGTAGTAGTTCTATTAACCTTGTCGGTATTGAGTTTTTATGGTATTTACACCAATCAGTTCTACTTTTTAAAACCGGACAATTATATATTCCCGATTCTATCCGTTGTACATTTGCTTTATTTGTACGTGGTTTGGTTCAAGATTACTGAAGATGAATTGCCAGACCCCAAAATGAGAAATATAGAGTATGTTCTGTACGTTGTGATGATCATATACTTGTTTAAAATCTATGACAGCGCTATGGCATTATACTCCATTGGTGGGTTTAATGAACATGTAATCCCGGCAACATTTAAACCCATGGCCACACTTACCTTGGTTTTGTATAGTATACTCCCTATTTTAACGCTTTACACCTTTTGGTTAAGAAAGCGTTACATAGGAATCTATAATTTCGAAAACTACAACGATAATCTAAATATTTGGCAGTAGGCCCATCAATGGGCTATAACCCACTAATGTAGCTCCCGTATAGATCTTTAAATTGATAACCCTGCTGAAACCGGTGTTTGCTCAATTTCTTGTGGGCCACTAGCCCCCAAAGCAGAAGTTCTTTAAGAAAATAGGAATCCTCCATAGAAATTTCTGGCTGATATTCTCTGATTAAATGGTTCAAGGGACCAATGGCATCCAGTTTGGATTTATAATTTTCATCTTTTTCGTCGTCCAATAAATCAAATCCTTCACCATCAAAGAACCAACTCACGAGTTCATCATATTCGTTTTCCTCTTCTCGGCGCTGCAGCTTTTCTATCTTGGGAAAATAATTAGGGAACAAACTTTTTACAGCCTCTTCTATCAATGTTTCGGCCACATAACCAGCTCCCTCCTGCTCTCCTTCGTACACCAACTCAATTTTTCCGGTAATGGAGGGCACCACTCCCATAAAATCACTCAATCGAACGGTAGTTTTAGTATCACCTGCAATAATGGCCCTACGTTCTGCGGTGCTCAATAAGTTTTCAAAAGCGGTGATGCTCATACGCGCACTTACGCCACTTTTGGCATCTACAAACTCACTGTTTCTGGCTTCAAAACTGATTTGCTCCAACAAATCCATGGCGATTTCAGGAACATATACAAAATCAGATTGGCGTTTGTCCAATTTGGCTTCTTGCTTGGTGATTTTTTTTGCGATTTCGATGTTATCCGGATAATGGGTCAAAATTTGCGAACCTATCCTATCTTTTAAAGGTGTAACGATACTTCCCCTATTGGTGTAATCTTCTGGGTTGGCGGTAAAAACAAATTGCATATCCAAATGGAGTCTAAGTTTAAATCCTCTAATTTGTATGTCTCCCTCTTGCAGAATATTAAACAACGCTACTTGAATTCTTGCTTGAAGATCGGGTAGTTCGTTGATCACAAAAATACAGCGGTTTGCTCTGGGTATCATCCCAAAATGAATCACACGATCATCGGCATAGGATAATTTAAGATTTGCTGCTTTTATGGGATCTACATCTCCTATAAGGTCGGCTACGGTAACATCTGGGGTGGCCAGTTTTTCGTAAAATCGCTCATCCCTGTGCACCCAACCGATAGGTGTATTATCACCTTTTTTCTTGACCAGCTCTATGGCATATCGGGAGATGGGATGCATTGGATCGTCATGAATTTCGGAGCCCTCTACGATTGGGATATATTCATCCAGCAATTGCACCATCAAACGGGCCAAGCGTGTTTTTGCCTGACCTCTCAACCCCAATAAATTTATATTGTGGCGTGATAAAATAGCTCTTTCCAATTCAGGAATCACCGAATTTTCGTAGCCCCAAACTCCTTCGAAGACCTGTTCTCCCTTCGATATTTTTTCCAAAAGATTGTCACGTAGTTCGTCCTTGATACTTTTACCTGTATACCCTGCCGATTTGAGTTGACCCAGGGTTGCGATGTTGTTGTGATCTAATTTCATTTGTGATATTAACCTTTAATTCTTTTTTTTCTGTTTTGTTCGTAGTCCTCAAAAATCATTTCACCCAATCCTTTAAGTCCTGTATAGAAGGCCTTCCCCTTGTTGGCCTTTGTGAATTCACGAACGAATTGCATCAAATAAGGGTCTTCTGCAATCATAAATGTGGTAATAGGTATATGAAGTTTTCTGGCTTGTTGCGCCATGGCGTAGCATTTTTCAACAATGTATTCGTCCAAGCCTACACTGTTTTTATAATAATCTCCGTTTGGTAATCGCAAACAGGATGGCTTTCCATCGGTAATCATGAAAATTTGTTTGTTGGTATTACGTTTTCGGCGGAGCATGTCCATGGCCAATTGCAAACCAGCTACGGTATTGGTATGGTATGGCCCTACTTTTAAATAGGGCAGGTCTTTAATGGGAATGGGCCAGGCATCGTTACCAAAAACCAAGATATCCAAGGTATCTTTTGGATAACGGGTGGTGATCAATTCTGCCAGAGCCATGGCCACTTTTTTGGCGGGTGTGATTCGGTCCTCGCCATATAAAATCATGCTATGGCTAATGTCTATCATGAGCACCGTACTCATCTGAGCTTTATGCATTGTATCCTCAACGACTAAATCTTCTTCATTTAGGGAAAAGTTATCCAACCCATGGTTTACTTGGGCATTTTTGAGGCTTTCCGTCATATTGATGTGCTCCAACGAATCTCCAAAACGGTATTCACGGAACTCCCCGGTATGCTCGTCTCCTTTTCCTGATTTTCCGGTCTTATGGTTACCCGAACCACTACGCTTTATTTTACCGAAGATTTGATCTAAAGCCCGTTGACGCAGCATGCGCTCTAGTTTAGCGGTCAAAGAGAGTATACCACCACCGTTTTCATTACCCTCCTCACCTTCTCCACCTTGGGGATTATCCATATCAAACTCTTCGCGGATATAACCTTTTGCCTTTAGGTCCTCGATAAAGTCATCAATAGTGTAATCGTCGTCGGTAAGGTTGTATTCTTTATCCAATTCACGTAACCAGTCCAACGCTTCCTCCACATCGCCCGAGGTATGAGTGACGAGTTCTTGAAAAATTTCGAAGAGTTTTTCGAACGGAGTTTGGTCGGGTGCTTCGTAATTGGTAAAACGAAACCCTTTTCTTGTGTTCATAGCCATTACATAAATTTACGGCAAATTGAGGTAATGACTAAAGCTTTAGAAAAAACTTAACGCTTTCCGTAAGTTTGTTTAAGGATGAAAGCACTGTTAGAAGCATTTTACAATACTGCGCCACTTTGGACCCGAGAACAATTTGGATTACCGCAATTTGAATTTCCATCCATAGACATGGATTCTGTAAAAAATGTTGCCATTCCAGAAAAACTGCGTTTAGGTCACCAAATGGAATACGTGTTTAGGCACCTGATAACAACTTCTGAAGTGTATGAGGTTGTATTAGCAAATGTTTTGATAGATGAAGGAAAAGTACGTTTGGGCGAATTGGATTTTATCTTAAAAAACAACCTTACCAATAACTATCTACACGTAGAACTAGCCTACAAATTCTATATCATAAATCCTGACATATCGGAACCTATACACCGACTGATGGGGCCTAATAAGCGGGATATGTTTTATACCAAATTGGATAAGCTCAAAGAAAAACAATTTCCTCTTCTACATCATGCCAGTCTTAAACAAAAATGGGATGCCTTAGGGATTGACCCATTAGAAATGGAACAGCAATGCTGTTTTAAGGCACAACTTTTTACACCTTTTAAGGAGGAAAAACTAGCTATACGACCACTAAATACATCTTGCCATGCAGGCTATTGGGTGCGTTTTGAGCAATTCAATACTAATCTATTTAAACATTATCAGTTCTACATTCCGGCTAAAAAAGAATGGCCGTTGCCACCCGATAATCAAGTTTTGTGGAACAATCATTACAACACGCTGCTAGACATCAATCTAAAACACCTTAAGCAGTACGCACCAATGCTATGGGTACGTACTACAGAAGGAGAATTATTTAAGCTGTTTGTGGTATGGTGGTAAAACAGAAAAATAGCGCCAGGACCTAGGAACCCAGCGCTACCACATCAATCACCTTTTATTCTGCAGTAAATGTATAGGTAACCTTGTTTACCTCTGTAAGTCTAAAATATCCTAATGGTTGATTTTCTGGTTTGGTTTGGTTCACACAGTTTCCTTTTAAAGCAACAGGAGTTGAAGAGAACAAGCCAGCACCGCCCATTTGTTCAATTAAGATCTTTATGTATTCATAATAGCTTTTAGAAATACCGTGCATGCTAATGTAAACCGTATCACCTGGCTCAAAAGGCGTTAAGCCATCCATCTCATCTTCTTCAATTTCGTACCACCAATCGATCTCATTTCCGTTTATAAATTCGTCCTTTGCATCTTCAAATGCTGGAAACAATTCTCCCTCTTTTAAAAATTTGAACAGGTAATAATTTTCTTCCGCTTCGGGGTCCGTAAAAACCAAATGAACTTCTAGATCTTCATCATTAAAACCATCATCCCTAGACTGAAAAACTTCCTTGATTTCTGGCACGGGAGTCATTTTCTCTGTAGCGGTAAATACTTCGTTTTTATAGTTTACGGTCAATGCATAGGTGTCGCCAATTACCGGCTCAAAATCAGTTGTAGTATAGTTTCCATCATTTTGGTCTACAAATAAAACTTCTGTTCCGCTATTTACATTTAGAACGCTAACTGTAGCTCCTATTGCAGGCTGAAAACTTGTATCAAAATAAGGTGTAGAAGTGGATAGTTTTATAGTTTGATAATTACCTTCTGTTCCTTTTTCCCAATCTAAAGAAGCTTCTATTACAAGTCTTGTTGGTCCTTCTTGTACATCTATATCTACTACGTCTTCACAGGCGGTTAGAACCAAAAAAATTACTAACGATATATATTTTATAATGGTTTTCATGATTAGAATTTAAAATTATAAGTGATGGATGGTAATATGCCAAATATGGCGGTTCTTGTAGCCTCGTTGGCTCCTGTTTCAAAGTTTTGTCCAAAAGAAATACTGGCCGCATTTTTACGGTGATAGAGGTTGTAAATGCTTAAAACCCATTCTCCCTTAAATCGCTTATTTAAAGATTTTTTGGGCGTGTAAGTTATAGATGCATCCAAACGGTGATACGCTGGTAAACGGTCTGAATTTCGACTTGCATAACTTGCAATGGACACCCCCTCGTAACTATACTGCCCATTGGGGTAAGTCACTGGTCTCCCTGTTTGATATACTAGGTTTGTTCCAAAGCTCCAATGATCGTTTAATCGGTATGCGCCAGAAATGGATATATCATGGGTTCTATCAAAAAAAGTAGGATACCAATTACCGTTGGCAATTCCAGGTCCGCCAGCTGTATCACCGAGGGTACGTTGTTCAGATTTTGACAACGTATAAGCTAACCAGCCCGTAAAATTCCCTGTGTTTTTGCGTAGCAAGAGCTCTAAACCGTAGGCACGCATTTCTCCATTCAATATTTCGGTTTCTATGGTATTTTGGCCTATAAGGTCAGAACCATCTATATAATCTATCCGATTTGCCACGGTTTTAAAGTAACCTTCTACCTCCAAGGAATATTTCTTATCCTTAAAGTCATAAAAGTAACCAAGCGCATATTGATTGGACAATTGCGGCTTTATAAAGGGCCCGCTTGGAGTCCAAACGTCTAAAGGTGTTACAGAAGAGGTGTTTGATAAAAGATGAATATACTGGGCTGTTCTTGAAAACCCTGCCTTTAAAGAACTGTTATCATTAATTAAGTAGGCCAAAGATGCTCTAGGTTCTAGATTGCGAAAAGAAGTAATAACGTCACTCTTTTTATACGTAGTTTCATCAATTACCTCCCCTCTCTCATAGATTTCTAAATCCGAATTATATACAACCGGCTGGTTGTTTTGATATATCGAAATAGGTTGTCCGCCCAATCTGGAAAATCCACTTAAACGTAATCCGTATTGTGCCGTTAGTCTATTGCTTAATTTATGCTCAGCATTTACATAAACCGCACTTTCTAAAGCTCTCTTTTTATCTAATGCCAAGGGATTTATGGCAGATGTTTCTGATGTTGGTTTTATCTGGCCAGGGTCAAACTCATAGAGCAGACTGCTGGCCCCAAAACCCAAAGTAAAACCATCATTTAAGTAATATTTAAAATCATATTTAAGATTGTAGTTGTTTATGGAGGACATCCACTCAAACTCTTCAAAATCCAAGTCTAAATCATAATCATACCTACTGACAATTGCGGAAAGATTAGAGAATAATTTATCGTTGAAAATATGGTTCCATCGTAAATTGCCAGAGGCATTGCCATAACTACTGGCAAAGCTTTGACCGATTTCAAATGCATCTCTTCCAAAATAACCACTCAGGTATATTCTATTATTTGGATTAATGCTGTAATTGGTTTTAAGGTTTAAATCATAGAACATTACGGAATTCTCTTCACCCGCAGCTTTAAGAAAAAGATCTAGATAGGAACGTCTACCTGCAACCAAAAAAGAGCCCTTGTTTTTGAACATTGGTCCTTCTGCTGTTAACCTACTAGAAATTGCACCGATACCACCAGTAAGTGCAAACTTTTTATTGTTCCCGTCTTTTTGTCTTATATCCAAAACAGAAGAAACCCTACCTCCAAACCGGGCCGGAATACCACCTTTATACAGTTTTAAGTCTTTAATGGCATCTGCATTAAAAACAGAAAAGAAGCCAAACATATGAGAGGTGTTGTAAATGATAGCCTCATCTAACAAAACTAAATTTTGGTCCTGGGCTCCACCCCGTACATGAAAACCTCCAGTGCCTTCTCCATTGTTAGTGACCCCGGGAAGCAATTGTAACGATTTTAAAATATCTACCTCGCCAAATACAACAGGCATCTTTTTAACAGTTCCAATATTCATTTTTAGCACACTCATTTCTGGTTTCCGAAGCAAGGCTTTTTCTGGTTCTTCGGCTGTTACGATAACCTCGTTCAGCTCAGTAGATAATTGTTCAATCTCTATATCCTTTTTTACATCTGCGTGTAAATTCACTTTTATTTTAACATCGGTAAAACCCATGTAAGAGACATTTAGTTCATAGATGCCTTCTGGTGCGGTAATAGAATAAAAACCGTATTCATTTGTGGTAGTTCCAATTGTTGTACCGGCAAGGAAAATAGAAGCACCATAAAGTGTTTCTCCATTATTATTATCTCTGATAGTGCCACTTAGCGTGTAATTGGTTTGGCTAAAACTCCAAAAAGAGTTTAATACTAAAACTACCATTACCCATGGTATTTTTTTTGAATTCATTTTCTGATTTGTTTTTTGATGTTTGAATTAAAATGTATACCACCAATAGACAATTCAAAAAAGACAAGGTTGCATTGCTTCTAAAAAAAATGCAGTTTCTTCACCTAATTAAAAAAACTTCACACTTTTTTTACTCTAGGTGCAACCTTTTAGTATTTCCTTTGTCTTTAGAGCAATAAGCATCAAACCGAACCATTGAAAACGGACATTCGTTTTACACATCAATCATTAGTAGAACAGTGCAAAGCAGGCCATAGTAGTTCTCAATACGAGCTCTATAGTTACTATGTGGATGCCATGTATAATGTTGGTTTTAGGTTTTTAGGAAATAAAGAAGATGCTGAAGATATTGTACAAGACAGCTTTATAGATGCTTTTAAACAATTACACTCTTTTAAATACCAAAGCAGTTTTGGAGCTTGGTTAAAGCGGATTGTGATTAATAAAAGTATTAACCATCTTAAAGCTAAAAAGGTAGATTTAGTACCTATGGAGGAAAGCGAATATCAGATGACCCAAACCACGGAGACTGTGATACCGGATGTAAAAGATATTAGTAAAATTAAACGTGGCATTGCGTTATTACCAGATGGCTACAAGCAAATTATAAATCTATATCTAGTAGAAGGATATGATCATGTAGAAATTGCAACAATCTTAGAAATAACAGTAAGTACCTCGAAATCCCAATACCACAGAGCCAAAAAGAAGTTAATGCAAATTGTAAGTGAATTATGATGGATGATTTTGAAAAATACATAAGCGACAATGCAGAAGCTTTTAACACAGAAAGAGCGGATCGAGATAACATGTGGCTGCAGATCAATACCGTTTTAGAAGCAGGTAAAACTAAAGTTGTGCCGCTTTATAAAAGGAAACTGTTCTTAAAAATTGCTGCTAGTTTGATGGCTCTGATGGTAATTACATTTTTCTACACACATTTTAAACCTAGCATAGTTACAGAGAACCAGCTGGCATCAAAAGAGCTGCTGGAAATAGACATGTATTACAAAAGTTTGGTTAATTACCAAGTAGCGTTGGTACAGAAAAATCCAAAACTTAGTACAGCCGATAAAAATGAATTTTTGTCTTTTATGGACGAGTTAGATGCGGAATACCTGGCACTAAAAAAAGAAATGGAGACCAATTTAGACAATGAGCAGGTCCTGGAAGCTATTGTTGCCAACTACAAAAAACGCATTGAGCTTATAGAGAAGCTTTTAGAACGACTTAATGAAACCAAAAAATTTGAGCAGAATTATGAGTACACTTTATAAAACTTACCTAGGATTGCTCTTATTACTAACTTCAGCTACTGTGGCAGCACAAGAGCACGTTGAAAAAACAATAGAAAAGCAATTTGAATTAGAGGCTAACGGAGAGCTACACATCGACAACAAATATGGAAATATAACCTTCACCGGTTGGGAACAGCCAAAAGTAAAAGTGGTTATTACTGTAAAAGTAAATCATAAAAAAGAAGAAAATGCCAAGGATTTGCTTCAAAGAGTGCAACCAGAAATACGTGCCAATCAAAGCTATGTTTCCATAACATCTGTTATAGCCAATAGAAATACCGGATGGTTTGCAGATTTTTTTAATAAGACAAACCCAATAGATTCAGACCGTAGTAGAGTACGAATAGACTATGAAGTGTTTTTACCTAGGGATGCCAAATTGAATGTTACCAACAAATTTGGGGATATTCTTATAGAAGAATGGCAAGGGCAATTAGAGGCCAACTTAGAACATGGTGACTTATGGTTAGGAGAAATGATCAGCAAAGCTACTATTCAATTAAAATTTGGAAAAATACGTGCTAAAAACATCAATTATGCCAGAATAGTCCTAAAAAATGGCGAGTTAAGCATGGATGACGCCAAAAACTTGCAATTAACAACGGAAGGGAGCGAAATACAATTGAATGCTATAGCCACACTTGAGTTGTATTCAAGCAAGGATGAAATACATGTAGAAGAAGTTAAACACCTTTTTGGAAGTCTTAAATTCTCTTCCATTAGAATAGAGCAATTGCAAAAGGATATAGATAGCGAATTAAAGATTGTAGATTTTGTAGTTGCTAAAATAGGTAATCCCGATGCTGCTATAACGCTCACCCAAGAATCCTCTGATATTACCATTAAAACCACAAATTTCCCCCATCGCTTTATAGCTACACTGGAACAAGGAGTTGTAAGACTACCTAAAACCTTTGATAATGTTGCTTCCAAAATGTTGGATAAGGGTAAAAAACTTAGAAAAATAGAAGCTACCTACGGTAATAATGCCCTGGGAAAAATTACTATTTCTGGAGTTAAAGGAATTGTAACCATAAATGATTAAAATAGTCTTACACATGCAACCTTTTTAAAATTGGGTTGTCTTTAAATTATATCAATCAAAATTAGAATAATGTTCAATCAAAAAACGACAGTATTATTTATAGCATTAGTTAGTATAATCACCACGCATGCGCAACAAAAAAGTAATGACGAATACATCACCTTTAACGACCGTAACAATGTAGTCCATGGTATATATCTCGGTATTCCATTGGCTATTGGCGAAATTGATGGAAAGGACACTTTTTTTGCCGGTCTAAAACTAGCTTACGTTGCTAACCGTAAATTAGAAATAGGCTTAGCAACCTATGGGTTTTATTCGCAACAAAACTTATCTGGCGAATTATCTATAGATAATGAAGATTTAATAGGTGGTTATGTAGGCTTACACTTGGAACCAATTCTTTTTGGTAAAAGAACAATTAGCCTGTCCTTTCCTCAATTTATAGGTGGCGGAGCTGTTGGTTATGTAGATGGCGACACCTTTGAGAACGATGACAATGATTTTGATAATGAGGATTTTGACACTTCGGACTACATATTTGTTTACGAACCAGGAATAAGTTTATTATTTAATATCAATAGGTACGTACAGTTAGAAGCTACTGGTAAATACCGGTTTTCTAGTAAAATTGAATTGGAGCAACAAGCACTGGATCGCATTAACGGCTTCTCTGCTGGTTTGGGTATTAAAGTAGGTATATTTAACATGGGTAAAAACCGTTATAAGAAACAAATAGATTAGGATGAAGGGAGAAGCACCTAGTAAAATAACTATACCTGTGACTAGAGTATTTGTTAAAAACAATACCGTTTATATTTGTAATCAGGACAAGATTATAAAACCAATCCAAATAACTTGGTCTCCCGTTACCTTATAAAAAAGCCTTTTTTAATGCCTTTCTATCAATACTTTTTCAATATCTTTTAAAGTGTACCCTTTAGCTTGGAGTAAGATTAAATAATGAAAAAGTAAATCTGCACTTTCGTTTAAGAACAATTCTTCGTTATCGTCTTTGGCTTCAATTACCGTTTCAACGGCCTCTTCCCCTACTTTTTGGGCAATTTTATTGATTCCCTTTCTAAAAAGTGAAGCTACATAGCTTTTTTCATCCTCTTTGTTTTCTTTTCGGGAAGCGATTACATTCTCTAATTCTGATAAAAAGCTAAAGTTGGGTGTGTTTTCTTCATCCCAACAGGTATCTGTACCCGTATGACAGGTGGGCCCAGCTGGCTTCACTTGGACCAACAAGGTATCCTTATCGCAATCTACCTTCATAGAAACCAATTCCAAAAAGTTGCCACTTTCCTCACCTTTTGTCCACAACCTATTTTTAGAACGACTAAAAAAAGTGACTTTACCCGTTTCTTGGGTTTTGTTGAATGCTTCCTGATTCATGTACCCTAGCATCAACACATTTTTGGTTGTTGCATCTTGAATTATTGCAGGAACTAGTCCGTCTGAATTTTTATTGAAGTCTATTTGCATTATTATAATCTTACAGGAATTCCTTTTTCCTTTAATTCTTTTTTGAGTGAATTGATTTCGATTTCCTTAAAATGAAAAACGCTAGCCGCTAAAGCTGCATCTGCCTTACCATATTTAAAAGTATCTGTGAAATGAGACACCGCTCCCGCCCCACCAGAGGCAATTATGGGAATGTTTACCAAACTCGATAGTTTAGCCAATTCCTCGTCAGCAAAGCCATTTTTGGTGCCGTCATGGTCCATTGATGTAAATAAAATTTCACCAGCACCACGCTGTTCTACCTCTTTTGCCCAATCAAATAAATCCAATTCCGTAGGCACTTTGCCTCCCACCAAATGCACTTTCCAGCCATCGGTAGTTTTACGAGCATCTATGGCCACAACTATACATTGCGAACCAAATTTGGCCACCAATTCGTTGATTAATTCTGGATTTTTAACCGCTGAAGAATTGATGGAAACTTTATCTGCTCCGTTTTTAAGTAAGATATCTACATCTTCCACTGAAGAGATTCCACCACCTACTGTAAATGGTATATTTAATTTTTCTGCTACGTGATACACCAACTCCGCTAGCGTTTTACGCTTTTGCTCGGTGGCAGAAATATCTAAGAAAACAAGTTCATCTGCACCTTCATCAGCATACCGTTGTGCCAATTCTACTGGGTCACCAGCATCACGTAAATCCACAAAATTGACTCCTTTAACGGTTCTACCATCTTTTATGTCGAGGCAGGGAATTATTCTTTTTGTTAACATAATTACTCGTTCTTCACATTCAAGTTTACCCCAGAATAAAATCCAAGATCCTGATCGTTCAACATTTTAGTATACAGTGCAATCTGACCCGTATGGTAAGATAAATGCTCTGTTACATGGATAATATTGCCGACCCCAGAAAAATTAAACCCTTGAACATAACGTTTGCGCAAAAGCTCATGTAAGGGAGCATCATAAAATGCTCTTTTAGCTTCATCGACCGTATCTTCTAGTTTTCTGATTAACTCAGCTTTGGTGTAGCCAGATTCGGTGGCAAATTCTTCATCCCTTTTACGTTCATCCTCCAAGTTTTGAATGGAAGCAATCCCATATTGGGTGATGTTTCCGCATAAATGAAGAATAAGATTTGCAATGCTGTTGCACGAGCTGTTCGGCTTCTGCCAAACTTGTTCTTCAGACAATTGATCTAAACAAATTTTGATCATACGGAGGCTTTCGTTCATTCGATACCCTGCATTCCAAACCAATTCTTCTTGGAGTTCTTTTTCTTTATCCATTTTCGAGTATGTAGTTTTCCAATTGTTTTAAACTGATCTTACCTTCATAAATGGCTTTGCCTATGATTGTGCCCTCACAACCAATTTCGGCAAGTTTGGGAAGTTCGTCAAAAGTGGAGATTCCACCACTGGCAATTAAATGTAATCCTTTTTTGGTTTGGGACAGCATTTTTTTGTATAACTGGAATGATGGTCCTTGTAACATACCATCCTTACTTATATCTGTACAAATCACATAGGTTATGCCTTCCGATTGGTATTGTTGAACAAAAGGAATAAGTTGTAAATCTGATTCTTCTTGCCAGCCAGAAACGGCCACCTTTTCATTATTGGCATCTGCACCCAGAATAATTTTTTCCGGCCCATATTTTTCCAACCAACCCAAAAACATGTCTCGGTCTTTTACAGCGATACTCCCACCTGTGATTTGTTTTGCACCACTTTCAAAAGCAATGTGCAGATCTTCATTGGATTTTAACCCTCCACCAAAATCAATTTGAAGATTGGTTTTTGATGCAATGGACTCCAAAACTTTATGGTTGACAATATGTTTGGATTTTGCGCCATCCAAATCCACCAAATGAAGATGTTGAATACCATGTTCCTCAAACTCCTTGGCTACTTCCAAAGGGTTTTCGTTATAGACTTTTTTGGTATTGTAATCGCCTTTGGAAAGACGCACGCATTTACCGTCAATGATATCTATGGCTGGTATTATCCTCATACTTATAGATTTAAGAAATTTTGCAAAATTCCACTTCCTACTTCACTACTTTTTTCTGGATGAAACTGTACCCCATAAAAATTATCTTTCTGCAAAGCAGCGCTATATTCGACCTCATATTCAGATATAGCAATGGATTCTTTACCGATAGGTGCATAAAAACTGTGCACTAAATAGATGTATGATTTATCAGGAACATTGGCAAAAAGCTCACTTTTTAAATCTGAAATCTGGTTCCATCCTATTTGAGGAACTTTTACTTTGTTTGAAAATTTTACCACATCCAAATCAAAAATTCCTAATCCTTCGGTGTTGCCCTCTTCAGAAGCATTACACATGAGCTGCATGCCCAAACAGATGCCCAAAACTGGTTGTTTTAGCTTTGGAATAAGCTTATCCAATCCCGTGGCTCTTAATTTTTCCATAGCGGAACTTGCCTCGCCAACTCCAGGAAAAATAACTTTATCGGCATTTCGGATTTCTTCGGCATCATGACTTAAAACGGCTTCATATCCTAACCGTTTTATGGCAAATATGATGCTTTGAATGTTTCCTGCTCCGTAATCTATAATTACAATTTTCATTTACTTAAAATCTTGATGTCATTTCGAGCAAAGCGAGAAATCTAGATTTCTCAGTCGCGAGCTCCTTCGAAATGACGGGAATTTATAACATGCCCTTCGTAGAGGGTAATATCATTTTTTCAACATCTCGTTTTACCGCCATTTTAATGGATTTGGCAAAGGCCTTGAATATAGCCTCAATTTTATGGTGTTCGTTGGTACCTTCGGCTTTAATGTTCAAGTTCGCCTTGGCTCCATCAGTGAACGATTTAAAAAAGTGCATGAACATTTCGGTTGGCATATCCCCTACTTTCTCTCGCTTGAACTCGGTATCCCAAACTAACCAGTTTCTGCCTCCAAAATCAATGGCCACTTGTGCCAAGCAATCATCCATGGGCAATGCGAAGCCATAGCGTTCAATACCCAATTTATTGCCCAAAGCTTTGGAGAACAACTCACCCAATGCGATTGCTGTGTCTTCAATGGTATGGTGTTCATCTACCTCCAAATCACCATCTACTTTAATATTTAAATCCATTTGTCCATGTCTGGCCAATTGATCCAACATATGGTCAAAAAATGCCAATCCGGTATTGATATTGCTTTTTCCTGTACCATCGAGGTTTATTTTGATGTAGATATCGGTCTCATTGGTTTTACGTGAGATTTCAGCAATACGATTTTCCAATTTCAAGAACTCGTAGATTTTCTCCCAATCATTACTTTCCAGAGCGATGAAGTTATCCAACTCCTCACGTTTTACTGTGATTTCTCCTGATCCTAAATGGGTATTGTCATTGATGAAGATGCCTTTGGCTCCAAGATTCTTGGCCAACTCCACATCTGTCAAACGGTCACCGATCACAAATGAATTTTCCAAATCATATTCCTCGGAAAAATAGGAAGTCAACATGCCAGTGCCAGGTTTACGAGTGTCGGCATTGTCCTTTGGAAAGGTTTTATCGATGTAAACCGCATCGAAAACCACACCTTCGTTTTCAAAGGATTTCATGATAAAATTATGTACGGGCCAAAAGGTATCTTCAGGAAAAATATCGGTTCCCAACCCATCTTGGTTGGTGATCATCACCAATTCATAGTCCAATTCCTTTGCAATTTTTCCTAAATACGTAAATGCCTTGGGATAGAAAATCATTTTTTCAAAGGCATCTATCTGCTCATCGATAGTTTCTTTGATGATGGTTCCATCACGATCAATAAATAGTACTTTTTTGGCCATTAGTTCAATTCTTTTAAAGTGGCTATCAATTTTTTGTTTTCTTCTGGTGTACCAACGGTAAAGCGCAAAGTGTTTTCACAAAGCGGCTGCGTACTGCGGTTTCGCACCACGACTTGCTTTTCCAAAAGTTGTTGGTAGCGTTTGTTGGCATTATCGACCTTGGCCAACACAAAATTGGCGTCGGTGGGGTATATTTTTTCTACAAATTCCAAGTTATTTAAAGCAGTGATCAGTTGATCTCGTTCCTGTAGTATTTGTAGTATTTCTTTATTGACCAAATCTTGGTTTAAAACACGCTCGAGTGCTCTTTGCTGAGTTAATTGATTAACATTGTACGGGGGTTTGATTTTGTTCAAAACCTTAATTATTTCTTCGGATGCATAGCATATGCCCAACCGAATACCTGCCAAACCATAGGCCTTTGACAAGGTTTGCGTCACGATTAAGTTGGGATAGTTATTCAGTTGCGATAACCAACTTTCATCTTTTGAAAAGTCGATGTAGGCTTCATCGATAACAACCAATCCACTGAAAGATGCCAATAATTGTTCGATTCTGTCTTTTTTAAAGGAATTTCCTGTGGGATTGTTCGGCGAACAAATAAAAAGTAGCTTGGATTTGGCATCGACTACGTCTAAAATTTCTTCCACATTCGGTTCAAAATCGTCAGTCAGTAACACTTCCCTGTTTTCCACCGCATTAATGTCCGACAGTACCTTATACATACCATAAGTTGGTGGCAAAGAGATGATGTTATCCTGATTTGGTTCGCAAAACGCCCTGTAAATTAAATCCAATACTTCGTCACTTCCATTACCTAACAAAATTTGACTTTCTGATACTCCTTTTTGTTCGGCCAATAATAATTTTAAGCTGCGTTGATATGGGTCGGGGTACCGATTTACCCCATTATCGAACGGGTTCTCGTTTGCGTCCAAGAATAGCATTTCGGAACCATCGGAGACATATTCGTCTCGTGCCGAAGAGTATGGCTGTAGTTTTTGTACGGACTCCCTAACCAATGTATTTAAATCAAACCCTTTCATTGTTTCAAACTATTTAATCTAAGGGTTACTGCGTTTTTGTGTGCTTGTAATCCTTCTGCTTCGGCCATTAATTCTATGGCAGTCCCGATCCCTTGAATTCCCTTTTCTGAAATCTTCTGAAAGGTCATGCTCTTCATAAAACTATCCAGGTTTACACCGCTGTATTGTTTGGCATAACCATTGGTCGGCAAGGTGTGGTTGGTGCCGGAAGCATAATCACCCGCACTTTCTGGGGTGTAATTTCCTATGAAAACCGAACCAGCATTCTGGATATTATCCAAATAAAATTCCTCGTTTTCCACACAAACAATAAAGTGCTCCGGACCATATTCGTTGATGAGCTCTATGGCTTCTTTATCGTCTTTGACCAAAATCAATCTACTATTGCCGATAGATTTTCGAGCAATATCGACTCTTGGTAGTTGTTCAAGCTGAATTTCAACTTCCTTTTCAACAGCTTCAATCATTTTCTCAGAAGTAGAAACCAAAATAACCTGACTGTCTACTCCGTGTTCGGCCTGACTCAATAAATCCGAAGCAACAAATGCAGCATTGGCAGAATCATCAGCAACCACCAACAACTCACTCGGACCCGCAGGCATGTCGATTGCCACTCCATATTTGGTGGCCAATTGCTTTGCAACAGTTACATATTGGTTACCTGGACCAAATATTTTGTACACTTTCGGAATACTCTCCGTACCAAAGGTCATCCCTGCAATGGCCTGAATACCTCCAACCTTAAAAATCTGTGTCACTCCACAAAGTTGTGCGGTATACAAAATAGCAGGATTTATTTCGCCATTTTTATCTGGAGGACTACAAAGCACTATTTCTTTGCATCCAGCAAGCTTCGCTGGAATGGCCAGCATCAAAATGGTTGAAAATAGAGGTGCTGTTCCGCCTGGAATGTACAACCCCACTTTTTGAATAGGACGTTTTTCCTGCCAACACTCAACCCCTGGCATTGTTTCAACTTCAACTTTATCAGTTTTTTGGGCTGCGTGGAACTTTTCAATGTTGGATTTGGCCAAATTGATAGCTTGCTTTAAAGCATCTGAAACGTTGTTGTTGGCAATTTCTATTTCTGACGCAGTTACTAAAACAGAGTCCAATTCTGCCTTATCGAATTGCGCAGTGTACTTTTTGATGACAGCATCACCACCGGTCTGTACAGCCTTAAAAATATCGTTCACCGTTTCCTCTATGTCGGAAACAGTCTGTGTTGGCCTTTGAAGTAGTTTTGGCCAAGTGCCTTTATCTGGATATATATACTTTTTCATGGTTTTAGTCTTTTGATCATGTGAAAGCCCAAGGCTTCGTAACCTTGGTTTTCCCAGAATTGTTTACCTCTGTTATTATTGGCATAACAGTTAAGTTCCATGGTTTCGCAACCTATGGATTTTGCATAATCCGTTAAAAAAGACATCATTAAGTCGCCGATTTTCTTTCCTTGATATTCGGGATCAATAATCACATTATCCGGTTCCAAATGCTTTCCTGCATAGAGTTTGTTCAGTTCCCATACCCCACATATTCCCACTAATCTTTCTTGATCATAAACCCCGATACATTTATATCCCATGGGAATCATAGCGGCCAATCGTTGCTGTAAGATATCCATGGAAACCTTTTTGTTGTTCAGTACAAATGCCAAAGGTAAAATTGAGGACAGATTCTCTTCGGGAATCCATTTTATGTTGAACTCACCTATCATTCTACCTAATTTTAAAGGACCATTTTTTCGATTGGACAAACCAAGATACCTTCTGCTCCCGCTTGTTTCAGTTCATCGATTACTTCCCAAAAAGTCTCTCGATTTATTACCGTGTGCACAGAGCTCCATCCTTCTTCAGCCAAGGGCAATACCGTGGGGCTCCGCATTCCGGGGAGAATGGAAATAATCTCTTCCAGTTTCTCGTTTGGTGCATTCATGAGTACATATTTGTTCTGACGTGCCTGCAAAACCGATTTGATCCTGAACTGTATTTTTTTTAAGAGTTCTTTGCGCTCTTCGGAAATGGTAGGCGAAACAGCGAGCACCGCTTCACTTTTTAGCATTACCTCGACTTCCTTTAAGTTGTTTTTGAACAACGTACTACCGCTCGAAACAATATCGCAGATTCCATAAGCCAAACCGATATTGGGAGCAATTTCCACGGAACCATTAATAATATGAAGTTCTGCGTTTACCCCTCTGGCGGCCAGATACTCCTTGACCGTGTTTGGGTAGGAAGTTGCGATTTTCTTCCCTTCGAAATCCTTAATGGAACTGTAACTCTCGCTTTTTGGAACTGCCAGGGAAACTCGACATTTGGAAAAACCCAAACGTTCGGCTATGGAAATGTCCTTCCCTTTTTCTATAAGGACGTTTTCACCAATAATGGCTATGTCCACTACTCCATCTCGCAGGTACTGTGGAATATCCCCATTTCTTAGATAAAATACTTCCAAGGGAAAATTGCGGGAAGTAGCTTTTAATTGATCTTTCCCGTTGTCTATGGAAATACCGCAATCTTTTAAAATTTTGAGCGAATCTTCGTTTAAACGCCCACTCTTTTGAACAGCAATTCTAATTTTTGTCATTTTTCAAGTTTTTGTCCGAAAAACCAAAGGGGTACAAAAAACAAACCCGTTTGATTTCTCAAACGGGTTAGAATATATTTTAAATACAGCAATACATTCCTATCTCGCTTGAGAGCAAGTATAAAAATGATGATGATGTACGTTATTCGTTTTCATTATACGTCAAAAGTAGGATATATTTTTATATCAAAAAAGAGTTATTTAGTTATTTCCCAAAATTAATGGTAGGCCGTCGTCTCCCGATCCTACCACGATTACTTTGGTATTTGGTGATTCGGATAGTTTTATTGTAGCGTCTATACCTTTGTCCTGCAATATTTTATCGGTAAGTGAAGCACTTAAAATACGGTTGGCATCTGCCTTACCTTGTGCTTCTATCCTAACTTTTTCAGCTTCTTTTTCGGCTGTGACCAATCTAAATTCGTACTCCAAAGATTCCTGTTCTTGTTTTAATTTGCGTTCAATGGCATCTTTAATAGTGGGAGGCAATGTTACATCCCTTACCAATACTTCGTTCAATTGGATGTATTGGTCCTCAACTATTTTTTGGGTTTCTTCAAATATCTCTTGTTGTATGGCATCCCTTTTGCTCGAATAAAGTTGTTCGGGCGTATATCTTCCAACAACACTTCTTGCCGCAGAGCGTATAGCGGGAAGAAGTACTCGGTCGATGTACTGTTCGCTCTTTTCTTGGTGTAGTTTTCCCAATTCATCGTATTTAGGCTGGAACCATACGGAAGCTTCCAATTTAATATCCAGTCCGTTCGACGATAGCACATTCATTTTTTCGGTTTTTTCCTGCTGTCTTACTTCGTAAATATATACTCTGTTCCAAGGCGCTACTAAATGAAAGCCTTCTCCCAAGGGTGGGGCATCCGTAACAACACCGCCACCAAAGGTTTTATACAATACACCTGCTTCACCGGAACCTATGGTCACTGCAGATTTTGAAATGATGATAATTAAGAAAATAACCGTTGCCAGTGCAGGCAACGCAATCTTGGGCAATTTGTCCATTTTTACTTCTATTTATATTAATCCATTATATTTTCTGATGAACCACTCCGATGTTAGGGATAGAGCAATCAATCCCAATAAAATACGGAAATCTATTAAAGATACGACATTCTCCTTGGTCTTTTGTACGGGCAAGAATTTTCCGGAAGTGGTCAATTCCGATTGTAAATCGTCCAGATTGTTCAAAAAGTAAAGGTGTCCGTTACTTTTGGATGCCAAACGACCCATTTTTTTATAGTTGGCGGAGATTAATTGCTTCTCGGGATTAAAGTCCAAGATTCTAAAGGTCCCGGACCTATTCAAGTTTTCATCTTCCACCATGACGGTAAATTTATAGGTGCCTGCCTCTAAGTTGCTTAGATCGATTTCGTAAAAGCCCCCTTTAAGAAGTAATGGAAATACTCTGGTAAAATCATTGTCTTCTCCTTCTATTTTGATAGAAATACTTGCGTTGGCATTAAACTGGTAGCTTTCATCAAAATAGGAAGCTCTGATCTTGGCCAAATTGGCATTGTCAAATACAAGTTCGTAGTCCAGTTCCAGTCGATTCCGTTGTTTATTGGAAACTAGATAGATCATTAAATTCCCTATAAAGTCATCAAACTTTTTAAAATTTTGTTCGTTTCTGTACGTTTGGGCCCTCCATCTCCAAATATCTTCCCCGAACAATATCGCTTCCTTTTTATTGCGCTCCGTAAGAATGGTGAATAGGGGTTTATCCAAATTTACACCTTGTAACTGTTGGTACATTAAGGTTTCGCTCTCCTTGTTAAGTTCTATTTCACCTAGGGTTCCTTGCAGGGGCGGAAAGTCGTCAACCGAAAATTCGCCCAATCCAAACAACCCAAATGCATTGTTTAAAACGGGTAAAACATCCTCTTGCTGCCTACTGCCGGATACCGTAAAGCTATTTTGCGAGGCATTCACAAAATTCCAATCTGTTTTTGTCCCTACAATAGTGAGATAGTTTCCCCCATATTTTTCCAAATAATCGTATATAGTTTTAAAATTCCTGTTAGGCTGATATAGGATGAACAAACCTATTTCTTCCAACTCGGATGGGGTGGCATCTGGCTTTAGAAGGATTACGGAGCGTTGTTCGTTGGATTCAATGGATTTTTTGAGCGCACCGATATCCGGATGAAGTATATCCGAAACAATCGCAATATTGGTTTTTTCATCGATGACCTCTATGGCCGTTTCTTTGGAGTTATTGGTAACGTTTCGTTCACTGTCCAAAGGTCTGATTTCTATTTTTATGGTTTTAACCCCTACACTTTTTGCCTCGACCAAAGTTTTAATCGTCCGGCTGTTATTTTCCGCGCTCAGTTCAATACGTTCCTGGTGAACCCTACTGCCATCTAGATAAATAGAAATGGTACTGGATGCTGAACTGTTTCCTTGATAACGGACAGAGGTCTCAATCGGAAAGGTATTACGTAAAAATGCGTATTTATTAACGTTGATAAAGCCTACGGCGATATCCTCGTATTGAGTGGTGTCACCTACAACTACGGGATTTACAGTTAAATTGTCCTTTAAGTTGATGTATTCGAAATCCTTGCCCAATGTCTGGTTCCCATCAGAAAATAATGCAATAACATTGTTTCCGTTTACAAAAACATCATTTACGGTAGTCAGCGCTTTGGAAAGATCGGTATTTCCTTGATCAAAACGAATGGAATCGGTTACTGAAACAATATCGCCAAAACCATATTGATGCACAGCAAACCTTTCGTTTATGGCTTCATCCTGCTTTATTTGTTGTATGGCTTGGTAAATTTCGCCCTCTGATGAGGCTTCTTGCATGGATTCGGAATGGTCCACCAATAGAATCAAATTGGCTTTTTCGATAAAATAATCCCTATTGACAAACTTTGGATTTACCAAAAGTAAAAGGCCGCAAAACAAGGTGACAAACCTCAGTGCGGCCAATATAAATTTAAGTGAACCCTTTCTCGGGTCTTTATGGTAATATTGAAAATAGACAAGGGCAAGCGCGGCAGCAACTGCTAAAACAATAAGAAGTACCGTGCTCAGTTCCATTCACTTATGTTAACATTCCACCATCAACGTTCAATACCTGTCCGGTGACATAATCAGATAAGTCCGATGCCAGGAAAACACAGGCGTTGGCAACATCTTCGGGGCTACCACCTCGTTTTAAAGGAATACCTTCCCTCCAACCTTGAACTGTTTTTTCGTCCAACTTTTCGGTCATTTCAGTTTCGATAAAACCTGGCGCAATGGCATTGCAACGTATATTCCTAGACCCTAGTTCCAAGGCAACGGATTTTGTAAACCCAATCATTCCTGCTTTGGAAGCTGCGTAATTGGTCTGACCCGCATTGCCTTTTACACCAACCACACTGCTCATATTGATTATGGAGCCTTTACGTTGCTTCAACATAGTACGTTGCACTGCTTTGGTCATATTGAAAACTGATTTTAGGTTGATTTCGATTACTTTATCAAAATCGTCCTCTCCCATTCGCATCAATAAATTGTCCTTGGTAATGCCTGCATTGTTGATGAGTACATCAATCCTGCCATCAAAATCCTCTAAGACCTTGGCAACAAGTGCTTCGGACTCTTCAAAACTTGCGGCGTTACTTTTATAGGCTTTGGCTTTGACGCCAAGTTTGGTCAATTCTTGTTCCAGTTCCAATGCTGGAGCTTCACTAGAGCTGTAAGTAAACGCCACATTTGCTCCATGTTTGGCAAATACTTCTGCGATTCCTTTTCCAATGCCCCTACTTGCTCCTGTTATAATTACGTTTTTCCCTTCCAAAAGTTTCATAAATCGATGGTGTTTGAATGGTTATTAACCAAATATAGTCGTTGTTTTATGTTTAGACGAAAAAAAATCCCGCATAAAACGGGATTTAGTATGGATTTAACGGTTGATTATCCAACCACTTCTTTTACTTTTACGCCAATTTCTGCGGGAGAATCCACAACATGGATACCACAGTCGCGCATGATTTTTTTCTTGGCCTGTGCGGTATCATCACTACCGCCTACAATAGCTCCGGCGTGTCCCATGGTACGTCCGGCAGGAGCAGTTTCACCAGCAATAAAACCTACAACAGGCTTTTTGCTACCGCTTTCTTTGTACCATCTTGCCGCTTCGGCCTCCAATTGGCCACCAATTTCACCGATCATTACCACACATTCGGTTTCCGGATCGTTGATCAACAATTCAACAGCTTGTTTTGTCGTGGTCCCAATAATAGGGTCACCACCAATTCCAATGGCTGTTGTGATTCCCAATCCCTGGCGAACAACTTGATCGGCAGCTTCATAAGTCAATGTTCCGGATTTGGACACAATGCCTACTTTTCCTTTTTTGAAGACAAATCCTGGCATAATACCAACTTTTGCCTCACCCGGAGTAATTACTCCTGGGCAGTTTGGACCGATTAACGTACAGTCCATATTCTTGATGTAATCGTTGGCTTTTACCATATCCGCTACGGGAATACCTTCGGTAATGGTAATGATCACCTTGATTCCTGCATCGGCAGCTTCCATAATGGCATCCGCAGCAAATGCGGGTGGAACAAAAATAATCGTGGTATCGGCACCAACTTCTTTTACAGCTTCCTCAACGGTGTTGAAAACTGGTTTTCCCAAATGTTCCTGACCACCTTTTCCTGGGGTCACACCACCGACTACGTTGGTTCCGTATTCAATCATTTGTTCGGCATGGAAAGTTCCTTCACTACCGGTAAATCCTTGTACAATTATGTTTGAATCCTTGTTTACTAAGACGCTCATATATTTAACTTAATGTAGATACAAAAATATGGTTTACTAAAGTTTTTTTCTATTGATTTCTTAAATCTTTTTTAGTTTTTTCAAGATTTCTGGAATCTTTTTGATGTATGCAATTTGTTTGAGTTTTTCCCGAGCTTCCTCGGCCGGGTAACCAAAATAGGTTTTACCGCCTTCCAGGGATTTGGATATACCCGATTGGGCCAATATTACCGCCTTTTTCCCAATGGTAGCACCACTGGTGATACCCACCTGGCCCCACAGTGTCACTTCGTCCTCAATAATGCAACAACCAGCGATACCTACGTGGGATGCGATCAAACATTTTTTTCCGATAACAGTATCGTGCCCCACTTGGATTTGGTTATCCAATTTAGCCCCTTCTTTTATGGTAGTTGAGCCTGTTACGCCACGGTCAATGGTGCATCCGGCTCCAATATCCACATTGTTCTCTATCACGACATTCCCTCCGGAAAGCAATTTGTCAAAACCTTCGGGCCTGTTTTTATAGTAGAACGCATCGGCCCCCAACACGGTTCCTGCATGTATGGTTACGTTATCGCCCAATTTACATCCATCGTAAATGGTTACGTTGGGATGAATTACGCAATTTTTACCAATTTCTACATGGTTACCGATAAATACGTTGGGCTGGATAATGGTTCCCTCCCCTATTTTTGCAGATTCCGCTATGGATACTACTGCACTTTCAAAAGGTTTGAAGTGGCGTGTCAATTTGTTGAAGTCCCTAAAAGGATCATCCGAGACAAGCAAAGCTTTACCCTCTGGACATTCCACCTCTTTATTGATGAGAACTACGGTAGCCTTTGACTGTAGTGCCTTGTCATAATACTTGGGACGGTCCACAAATACAATGTCACCTTCTTCCACCACATGGATCTCGTTCATGCCCAAAACAGGAAAATCCTTATTCCCCACAAAATCGGCATCAATAAGTTCCGAAATTTCTTTTAAGGTATAGGTTTTTGGGAATTTCATTCAGCCTTATTCTTTGGAGCGCTCCAAATAGGAAGCTTTCTCCGTATCGATTTTTATCTTATCGCCTTCGTTGATAAAAAGAGGAACATTGATCGTGGCCCCAGTCTCTACCGTTGCCGGTTTTGTTGCGTTTGTAGCGGTGTTTCCCTTCACACCTGGCTCAGTGTGGGTAACTTCCAAAACTACGCTTGCGGGCATTTCAACGGAAAGCGGCATGTTGTCCTCAGCATTGAAAATAATGGTTACCACTTCACTTTCTTTCAAAAGATCGTAAGCATCCAATGCGTCTCTTTGCAATGCGATCTGAGTGTAATCGTCGGTGTTCATAAAATGATATGTTTCACCTTCGTTGTATAAAAATTGATAGCTGCGTGTTTCTACACGGACGTCCTCAATTTTATGACCGGCGGAAAAAGTGTTGTCGATTACTTTTCCGGTGGTTACGCTCTTTAATTTGGTACGGACAAATGCAGGCCCTTTACCTGGTTTAACATGAAGAAACTCCACAATTTTGTAGATGTCGTTGTTGTACTTGATGCACAATCCTTTTCTTATATCTGAAGTACTTGCCATAAATTTTAGTTTGAACTGAAATATCCTTTCATAATTCCTCTTTGCGAATCTCTGATAAATTGAAGAATCTCATCCCTTTCCGGGGTTGCCTCCATTTCTGCTTCTATAATGGACGCAGCTTGGGAATTGTTATAGTTTTGTTGATAAAGTAGTCTGTAAATATTTTGAATCTCACGAATCTTATCGGATTCGAAACCTCTTCTTCGCAATCCAATGGAATTGATGCCAACATAGGAAAGTGGTTCTCTTGCGGCCTTTACATAAGGAGGTACGTCTTTACGAACCAAGGAACCACCTGTTACAAATGCGTGGTTTCCAATGGATACAAATTGGTGAACTGCCACCATACCTGCCAGAACTACATTTTGACCTATGGTGACGTGTCCTGCCAAAGTGGAATTATTGCTAAATATACAACCGTCACCTACCAAGCAATCGTGTGCTATATGGCAATAGGCCATAATTAGACAATTGTTGCCGATTACGGTCTTCATCCGGTCGGATGTTCCCTTGTTGATAGTGGCGCATTCACGAATGGTGGTATTATCGCCAATCTGGACCGTGGTATCTTCTCCTTGATACTTTAAGTCCTGGGGCATGGCCGAAATTACGGCACCGGGGAATATATTACAGTTTTTCCCGATACGGGCGCCCTCCATAATGGTCACATTGGAGCCTATCCATGTGCCTTCACCTATGGTAACATTGTTGTGTATGGTGGTAAAGGGTTCAATTACCACGTTTTTGGCAATTTTGGCCCCGGGGTGAACATATGCTAAAGGTTGGTTCATCTACGAATCTGTGTTTTTTGTTTTTACGATCTGTGCCATTAGTTCTGCTTCCGAAACCAACTTCCCGTTGGCATAGGCATAGGCCTGCATATGGCAAATTCCTCTTCGAATGGGCGAAATTAGATCACATTTAAAAATTAAGGTATCTCCCGGAACTACTTGTTGCTTAAATTTTACCTTATCGATCTTCATAAAGAATGTGAGGTAGTTCTCAGGGTCGGGAACAGTGCTCAATACAAGAATTCCTCCCGTTTGAGCCATTGCTTCCACTTGCAATACCCCTGGCATTACCGGTGCACCAGGAAAATGGCCCACAAAGAACGGCTCGTTCATGGTCACGTTTTTTACGCCCACCACATGTGTGTCGGATAGTTCCAAAATCTTATCGACCAATAAAAATGGAGGTCTGTGCGGCAATCTTGCCATAATTTCGTTCACATCCATCAATGGTTCTTGGTTCAGGTCGTATGTGGGAACTTTGTTCCTTTTCTCGATCTTTATGATTTTGGATAGTTTTTTTGCAAACTGGGTGTTCACAAAATGCCCGGGTTTGTTGGCGATTACTTTTCCTCTGATCCGGGTTCCGGCAAGTGCCAAATCGCCGATCACATCCAATAACTTATGACGTGCAGCTTCATTTGGGTGGTGCAAAGTCAGGTTATCCAAAATTCCGTTGGGCTTAACGGAGAGTTTTTCTTTATTGAAGGCTTTCTCCAACTTCTTCATGGTGGATTCGGAGATTTCCTTGTCCACATACACAATGGCATTGTTTAGGTCTCCACCTTTTATTAGTCCATGCTCCAACAACATTTCGAGTTCATGTAGAAAGCTAAATGTGCGGGCATCGGCTATTTCTTCTTTAAAATCCGACATTTTTTCCAATGTGGCATTCTGTGTTCCCAAAACTTTGGTGCCAAAGTCCACCATGGTGGTTACTTGGTATTCTTCTGCGGGAATAATGGTGATTTCGCTTCCCGTGGTCTCATCTTTATAAGAAATCACATCTTTTACCACATACTCTTCACGTTCCTGCTCTTGTTCCACTATCCCGGCCTCTTCCAAAGCTTCGACAAAAAATTTGGAAGAACCGTCCATGATCGGAGGTTCCGGTGCATCCAACTCTATGAGAACATTGTCTATATCCAAACCTACCAAAGCTGCTAAAACATGCTCCGATGTGTGAATCTTGACTCCGTTCTTTTCCAGATTGGTTCCACGTTGGGTGTTTACCACATAATTGGCATCGGCCTCTATTATGGGTTCACCTTCGAGATCTATTCTTTTAAACGCAAAACCATGGTTTTCGTCAGCAGGAAGAAAACTCATTGTTACATTTTCCCCAGTGTGCAATCCTACACCTTGTAGGCTTACTTTTTTGGCTATTGTGCGTTGTTTGTTACTTGTTTTGCTCACCTTCAACTTTTTTTTCTATGTTGGAGATTTGATTTGCCAATTTTGGCAAATTCTTAAAGTGTACGTACGATTTGTTGAAATCACCATAATTTAAGGCAGGAGATCCCTGGAGTACTTCATCGTCCTTTACATTTCTGCCTATTCCGGATTGTGCCTGTATACGAACCCTATCGCCAATGGTAATATGCCCTACGATACCTACCTGGCCGCCGATCAAGCAGTTTTTGCCAATTTTGGTGGAACCAGCCACACCTGTTTGGGCCGCAATGGCTGTATGTTCACCAATTTCCACGTTGTGGGCAATCTGGATTTGATTATCCAGTTTTACTCCCTTCCTTAATATAGTGGACCCTAGGGTTGCACGGTCTATTGTAGTTCCTGCACCAATATCAACGTTGTCCTCTATAATAACGTTGCCTGTTTGGGGCACTTTACTATATTCTCCGTTGGCATTGGGCGTAAATCCAAATCCGTCCGCCCCGATAATGGCACCACCATGGATTACACAGTTGTTGCCGATTATGGTTTCGGAATAGACTTTGGCACCTGCAAAAACGATTACATTGTTTCCAATGGTCACGTTATCGCCAATGTAGGCATTGGGATAGACTTTTACATTATTGCCTATGTTCACATTGTTTCCGAGGTAAGCAAACGCTCCCAGGTAAAATTCTTCGCCGTACTTTGCGGTTTCCGAAATATAACAGGGGTTTTCTATACCCACTTTGTTATTTTTAACCTGATTATAGTATTCCAATAATTTGGAAAAGGATTTGTACGCATCATCAACTTTGATCAATGTTGTTGTAATGGACTGCTCTGGAACAAAATCCTTGTTTACTATGGTAATGGATGCCTTGGTGGAATAAATATAAGAGGTGTATTTAGGATTGGCCAAAAAGGTCAACGACCCTTTTTCACCCTCTTCGATCTTAGATAATTTATGGACAGCGATTTGAGGATTTCCCTCAACTTCCCCCTCTAGGATTCCGGCAATTTGGGTAGCTGTAAATTTCATTGGTGCAAAAGTAACAAAATTTGTTAAACGGCTTTCTTAGGATAACAGCTATAATATTTGGTCACGGTTTTTGCCAGTGCTTTTAAGCTGAGTTGGTCCGATTCCTTCAGAACATCCGATATTTTGCCGTTACTCTTTAAAATTTTGATGGCTTCATCTTTGCTATAGGCCTTGTTGGATATCTCCCCTTGAAACACAAAATTGGAAGCTTCTTCTATGGAAAGATCGTGTTTTTCCATGATCCAATTCAATTTCTCTTCCATTTTTTCTGTGGAAAGGGCCCTTTTCTTTACCTTAACATGGAGCAGTCTTCTTTCCAATAGCATTTTGCAAAGTTTGGATAGGACAAAATCTTCATGGAATTGCCAAGTTTTCAGAGCTCCCAGGATATCCATATCATCAAGATCGGCAAAGGTCTTTAAAATTTCGGCATTAAATTTCAACGTGCCATTGTTCTTTAAAAAAAACAATAAGGGCTTGCTGCAGGTAAGTTCGGTGTTTTTACTCAAGAGAAGGCGGGCGCGTTGCATGACCCGGACCAATAATTGTTCCGCTACCAATCCAGTTTTGTGCAAATACACTTGCCAGTACATAAATCTACGGGCCATCAAAAATTTTTCCACCGCATATATGGCTTTCTCTTCCAACACTAAGTTTCCTTCCACTACATTGAGCATGGAAATAAGCCTTTCAGAATTTATGTTGCCTTCCGTTACCCCAGAATAAAAACTGTCCCGCTTTAAATAATCCAATCGGTCCATATCCAGTTGACTGGATACTAATTGGTTTAGAAAGGTTTTTGGGTAATCCCCCTTAAAAATGGCAATGGCCGTATCCAATTGTCCATTGAACTCTTTGTTGAGCTCCTGCATAAATTTTAAGGAAATCTGCTCATGGCTAATTTCCTTGGCAACAAAACCCTCCAAGGCGTGGGAAAATGGTCCATGACCAATATCGTGAAGCAATATGGCGCACAGAAGGCCTTTTTCTTCCTCTTCGGTTATGGGAACGTTTTTTATTTTTAGTACCTGGATGGCCTTAGTCATTAAATGCATACTGCCCAAGGCATGTGAAAACCGAGTGTGGTGTGCTCCCGGGTAAACCAAATAAGAAAGTCCCATTTGGGATATTCGCCTCAGCCTTTGAAAGTAAGGGTGTGCGATCAGACTAAAAATTAGTTCGTTGGGAGTTCCAATAAAACCGTAAATTGGATCGTTGAAAACATTAAGCTTATTGGTTTTTACCAAAGTTTTTTGTTTTATTTCCCACAAAGATAACTACTATATGAACAAGATTACAATTCTATGGGTCGATGATGAAATAGACCTGTTAAAACCACACATATTATTTTTACAAAGTAAAGGGTACAATGTAGTTACGAGCCAGAGCGGACAAGATGCCATCGAGGAGATCAAAGAGACCTTTTTTGATATTGTGTTTTTGGATGAAAATATGCCAGGTCTTTCTGGTTTGGAAACCTTGACCGAAATAAAAAAATACGATGGTTCCATTCCTGTGGTGATGATCACCAAAAGTGAGGAAGAATACATCATGGACGAGGCGATCGGATCCAAAATCGCCGACTATCTTATAAAACCCGTAAATCCCAACCAAATTTTATTGTCCCTAAAAAAGAGTTTGGACAACTCCCGATTGGTATCGGAAAAAACTACAGCCAATTATCAACAGGAATTTCGAAAGATTGCTATGGACCTTTCCATGATCAATACATATGAGGAGTGGATGGAGCTGTATAAAAAATTGATTTATTGGGAATTGGAACTGGAACAGATCGAGGATTCCGGAATGTTCGAAATACTGGAATCCCAAAAAGTGGAAGCCAACTCGCAATTCGGAAAATTTGTGGACAAGAACTATAAGGAATGGTTCAAGGGCGATAACGCTCCCATTATGTCGCATACCTTGTTCAAAAATAAAATACAACCGGAGCTGGAAGGCAGTAAAACCCTTTTGGTGGTCATAGATAACTTAAGATACGATCAATGGTTGGCATTTGAGAAATCTTTATCCGTGCATTACAAGAAAAAACAGGAATGCGCATATTTCAGCATTTTGCCAACGGCTACGCAGTATGCCCGTAACGCCCTTTTTTCTGGCCTAATGCCCTCGGAAATGGAAAGGCGTTATCCGGATTGGTGGAAAAATGATACGGACGAAGGAGGGAAAAATCTTTTTGAAGCAGAGTTTTTGGGCGAACAATTACAGCGTTTGGGGCTGGATTTAAATTGGGAATACCATAAAATTATCAACCTAAAGCAAGGAAAACAATTGGCCCAAAATTTTAAATGCCAAAAAGACAACGACCTTACGGTGGTGGTCTATAATTTTGTGGACATGCTCTCCCACTCCAAAACCGAAATGGAAGTGGTAAAGGAACTGGCCTCTAACGATAAGGCATATAGGTCCTTAACACTTAGCTGGTTTAAAAACTCTCCCCTACTGGAAATAATCCAGCAGGCACAGGATTTGGGCATGAAATTGATCCTGACCACCGATCATGGTACCATTAATGTAAAGCAACCTTCCAAAGTTATCGGTGATAGAGAAACTAGCTTAAATCTGCGCTACAAAACCGGGCGAAGCCTAACTTATCAAGAAAAAGAAGTGCTGGCAACAAAGAACCCACAAGAAATACATTTGCCCAACATTAACCTGAGCAGCAGCTTTATTTTTGCCAAGAACGACCTCTTTTTTGCCTATCCCAATAATTATAATCATTACGTAAGTTACTACCGCAACACTTATCAACATGGTGGGGTTTCATTGGAAGAAATGATCGTTCCTTTTGTAGTTTTGGACCCAAAATAAAGTTATGTCGAAGAGAACGTTTCAATTGAAGGAGATCCATGAAATTGCCAAGACTGTTTTGCAAAAAGCCCCGAACAAAGTGCTGTGCCTCTATGGCGAAATGGGCGTGGGCAAAACCACTTTGGTAAAGGCCATGGTAAATGAACTTGGCGCGGCCGATGTGGCCAACAGCCCTACATTCGGTTTGGTTAACGAATATTCGGATAAAAATAATACTCCCCTGGCCTATCATTTCGATTTTTATCGACTCAACGATGAAATGGAGGCGTTGGATATGGGGTTTGATGATTACTTGAACTCGGATGCTTGGCTATTTATAGAATGGCCCGATAAAATATCGTCCCTACTACCGGAAGATGCTGTGGGGGTATTCTTGCATTTTATCGATGAAAACACACGTTCAATCGAGTTAAATATTTCTTAAAACGCAATAGGTCTATATTCAAACAAATTATTGTTCTGGACGGGTCATTTTCGACAAAGTGTTGTTTTTTTGCGTTTAAAAACCAATTTTATCGATAAATGGCATGTAAAGTTGAAATATTTTCCTACATTTGTTCTGAAGAATGAATTCATTTATTAACCAAAAACTCTTTTACGATGAACACTAAAAAAGTTTTTTTTGGATTGCTAGCTGTTGCATTTTTGGCAATGACAGCTGTTTCTACAGATGTTGTTAAAGTTGACAAAGATCAAACTACTAGCATCAAGAAAAAGGATATCAAAAAATTATAATTTTGATATCCTTGTAAGAATGAGATGACCCTGTTTTTTAAATAGGGTCATTTTTTTTACAATAATTTGAACTTTTTTATGTTATCACCAGTAATGAGCAGTAAAAAAAGTATCAGAAAAAAATTCATTTTGGAGGGAATATTTGCAATCTTAATTGCTATAACCCCTATTATGTTTTATTGGTATAAATACATTCCCGTAGGTAGTACGTCATATTCGTTTTTAGGAATTGAATTTGGAAACAATGGTTTTAATGATGTAGCAGATTCCTTTTATTACTATTTTGGTAAAATTGTACCATTGCTGTTGTTGATAATTTGGTTTATTACCTCAAAAGAATGGTGGTATTACACCATCTTGATTCCGATTGCCATGTACAGCTTTCAATTGTTTTCTGTCTTAACCTTTGAATCGGGTATTGTGGATGAAAATGAAATCTTGTACATAATTGCCGTAACCATGGTAGTGATTCCCGTTGTTTATTTTATTAGGGTCAAGTTGGTGGATAAACACGTACATGGCATCGATCTGGAGGCTATGGATACCGAACTTCAAATTCTTAAGGAAAAAGAGGAATTGCGCAAGGAACGCGAGAAATTGGAACAACGCCAAAAGACTACTTCAAAAAAAATGTAAATTTGCTCAAATGCCCTTGGGGCGTTTAGAATAGATTTACCCTATATGAGCCAAGCTTCCTCTCCATTTAGCAAACAACAGTTACTTCCACAAGAAGAAACTTTAGAGATCGATAAACAAAAAGGTGAGCTTTTTATAGGTATCCCAAAAGAAAATCAATATCAAGAAAAGCGGGTGTGCCTTACACCAGATGCCGTTAATGCCATCACGGCACATGGGCATAGGGTCTTAATTGAATCCGGGGCCGGTGAAGGGGCCAATTTTTTGGATATAGATTATACCAACGCAGGCGCAGAAATTACCCGCGATACCAAAAAAGTGTTTTCTTGTCCTATAATCTTAAAAGTTGAGCCACCTACCCTTACCGAAATTGATTACCTGAATCCGCAGACCATTATTATTTCTGCCTTGCAGATCAAGACGCAGAACAAGGAATATTTTGAGGTTATGGCCAAAAAGCGATTGACGGCCATCGCATTTGAATACATTCGGGACGACGATGGTAATTATCCTGCAGTTCGATCCCTAAGCGAGATCGCTGGGATTTCCTCTATTTTAATAGCTGCGGAGTTAATGGCCATGCCCAGCGAGGGGAACGGTTTAATGTTCGGTAACATAAGTGGCGTGCCGCCTGTAGAAGTTGTGATTATAGGCGCTGGAACCGTAGGTGAATTTGCAGCACGTTCGGCCTTGGGATTGGGCGCCAATGTAAAAGTTTTTGATAATTCCATCAGTAAACTGCGAAAATTACAGACCAACCTGAACCAGACCCTGTACACCTCTACCGTGCAGCCCAAGAACCTGATAAAATCCTTAAAACGTTGCGATGTTGCCATTGGTGCGACCCGAGGCAAGGACCGTTCGCCCGTTGTTGTATCCAGTTCCATGGTGGAAAACATGAAAAAAGGCGCAGTAGTTATAGATGTCAGTATTGATATGGGCGGTTGTTTTGAAACTTCCGAAGTGACCACACACCGGAAACCGACCTTCGAAAAATATGGCGTAATCCATTACGGTGTTCCCAATATTCCATCCAGATATCCTCGTACCTCTTCGATTTCCATTAGCAATATATTTACGCCGTATTTATTAAAAATTGGTGAAGAAGGGGGATTGGAACATTCCCTTCGGTTCGACAAAGGGTTGCGCAACGGACTTTATATGTACCACGGTATTTTGACCAATAAATCGGTCGGGGATTGGTTTGGGTTAAATTACAACGATATTAATTTTCTTATTTTTTAATGTAGATGGGTTTTTTGAAACGATTGGGGTGGTACTTGGTAGGGCTGTCCATTGGATTGATATTTTTAGTATTCTTTTTGAAGAAAAAATCAGGTGAAGGGGGAATCGATTTCTGCTATTTGCCCAATTGCAGGGTGCTCAAGGACATGCGATCCAAACCCTTGACTTTCTCCGAATCCCTACGCGAGCAGTACAGAGACACTCTGCTTATCCAATCTTTCTTTAAGGATGGCGATGTGGATTTTAGTAAAAGCGACACCAAATCCAAGCCATGCAAAACCTATTTTATCACCTACGATTACAATGGGGAAGAATTGGAACTAAAAGTAAAGAATTGTGATAAAGACATTGAAGTTCAGGCAGTAAAACCGACTATTGACTAAAAATTCTATTATTCTTCCAGTTCTTTAAGGTTTTTCAGTAGCGTATTAAAGCTTAGAATGAATCTTTCATAAAAAAACATGTAGGCCTTATGAACCAGTACGGTAAGGATAAGGGTCAATGCAGTACCAAAAACTATAAGCCCGGGAATCACCAGCCCATGCTTGTTTTGCAACAACACTACAAGCTGTTCATTGTTGAAAAGCTCCCAAACAAAACTTGTTAAAAACGTTATACCAAACACTATGATGTTGTAGTTTACATAGTACGTGACAAGTTGTTTGCTTTGCAATATTCGGGATAGCATCTCTCTAACCCCGATATTTGTTTTAATTGTATTGTAAGACCATAAAAATGCAGCAATAAAAACAGCCAATACCAAGTAATTTATTTTTTCCAAAATAATCAATGGCTTAAACTGCAAGAAAGATTCAGGGATGTCTTTTTGAAAATAAACTTGAAGTACTATTCCCAGAACACCCCAAAGAGCGAACTCTAACATTGAAAAAACAAATAGCTTTCGGGCGGTATTTAAAGCTAAAACAGACTCTTTTTTTCTGATAATAGAAAAATCGGGCACTGCATCTTCACCTGTTTCAAAGTTTAATTTTTCCCAACTCTTTTTTAGTAGGTCCAGTTCCATAAAAATGGGATTTGACCTATAAGTGTCCAAAAGTAGAGAATTGTTACAGTTTGGTTACTGATCCCCCAACTTCCTCCGCTTCCGTTCTTTGGTGATCAGGGCCAATTCCCTAGAGGTTTGTCCGGCAACCGAAGTGTTTTCCTCTGCTCTTCTGATCAGATAGGGCATTACGTCGCGAACAGGACCGTAGGGCAAGTATTTTACAGAGTTATAACCTTCTGCGGCCAAATTATAGGTAATATGGTCGCTCATGCCAAACAACTGCCCAAACCAAATATGTTCATCGTTCGATGGAACTCCATTCTTTTCCATAAGATCTACCAGTTTAAGGCTACTCTGCTCGTTATGAGTACCTGCGAAGATGATAAAATGTTCTAAATGCTCCATCATAAATGCAATGGCAGCATCATAATTTTCGTCCGTGTCCTTTTTGGACTTGCAGATCGGGCTTTCATATCCGTTTTCATGGGCACGATCGTTTTCCTTTTCCATGTAAGCGCCGCGCACTACCTTGGCCCCAATTTTAAATCCTTCCGAGGTGGCCAGTCCATATATTTTTTTAATATACTCCATGCGGTCCCAACGGTACATTTGAAAGGTATTGAATACAACGGCCTTCTTTTTGTTGTATTTGCGCATTAGGTCCAAAATCAGGTCATCCGCGGCATCTTGCATCCAACTTTCTTCTGCATCTATCAAAAGGGCAACATCCAAATTGTATGCTTTTTGGCATACTTTCTCAAACCTCTGTACAATTCTCCCCCACTCTGCTTGCTCAGATTCCGTAAGTTCCTTTCGTGCAGATACTTTTTCAAAAAGCTTAAAACGACCAAAACCCGTGGGTTTGAACACGGCAAAGGGCATGGCGTCTTTTTCTTTTACAAAATCTAGGATCTCCAAGGTTTTTTCCATGGTAAAATCGAACTGATTGTCCACCTCCTTGCCCTCGGCGGAATAATCCAAAATGGAATATACCCCGTTACCGTACATATTATCTATGATCGGCAGACAGTCTTTTTCGCTTACCCCACCACAAAAATGGTCGAATACCGTTGCCCGAATCAACCCTTCTACGGGAAGATGCGCCTTTATGGCAAAATTCGTGACCGCAGTACCGATTCGTACCAGGGGTTCTTTGGAAATCATTTTAAAAAGAAAATAAGCTCGCTCCAGCTGGGAGTCCGACTTTAGCTCGAATGCTATTGCAGTATTCTCAAAATTTGGTCGCATTATTTACAATACATTAAAGATTCAAAGATAAGTACGGAATCTATAACCATATAATTAAAATTAGTCTTTATTTAGCGGTGTAAATAAAATTATGGAGTCGGTTAAATCACAATCCTACGAGGTACACATCAACGAATTGGCAAAAGCTGCTCTCAATCAACATGTTGCCCAAAAAAAATATTCAAAAATATTTCTTTTGGTAGATGAAAATACCAAGGAACATTGTTTGCCTGTCCTTAAAAATATTTTTGATGGACCGGTGGATGCCATATTGGAAATAGCATCCGGTGAAGAAAATAAGCACATTAGGACTTGTTTACAACTTTGGGAGGAGCTTTCGCAGTTGGATGGAGACAGAAAAAGCCTTTTGATCAATTTGGGAGGTGGCGTTTTGACCGACATGGGTGGATTTGTTGCTTCTACCTTTAAAAGAGGGATAGATTTTATTAATATACCCACTACCCTGCTTTCTATGGTAGATGCCTCTATTGGAGGTAAAACGGGGGTAGACCTAGGTTCTTTGAAAAACCAGATCGGGGTGATCAACCAGCCACAAATGGTATTGATTTTTCCTGAATTTCTCAAAACATTAGATTCAAGGCAGATCAAAAGTGGCTATGCCGAGATGTTGAAGCACGGGCTTATTCAAAACAAGGAATATTGGAAAGAACTCACCTTAGAAGGTAATTTTGCCGAAGCCGGCTGTATTCAAAAATCCATAGCCATTAAAAATGAAGTGGTTATGCAGGACCCCACAGAACAGGGACTCCGTAAAATATTGAATTACGGTCACACCTTGGGGCATGCCATTGAGTCGTATTGTTTGGACAACCCAAATAGAACAACCTTGCTACATGGTGAGGCGATTGCCGTTGGTATGATCTTGGAAGGATACTTGTCTCACGAACTTCGAGGTCTCTCCAAGTTAGACCTGGACGAGATAAAAATGGGGTTTTTGCAGCATTTTGACCGTGTAGAGTTTACCGAAGATGATATTGACGCCATTCTACAATTGCTAAAATATGACAAGAAAAACTCTCACGGGAATGTCAATTTTGTGCTGTTGCAGGCGATTGGCGAGGCAGTGACCGATATAAAAGTGCCCGAGGAATTGTTCCACAAAGCATTTGCATACTACAGCGAATAAGCCGTTTACCTACTTTTTTTTAATTTACGCAACTCTCTGTACCTATCAAGTTTAAAAATTTCTAGTTTAGGATTGGAATTTATAACTAACCATTATGAAACGAATTTTGATAGACTACAAAAAGTTGGACCACCACGTTGCGGCCACTTTGATCGATTCCTATCCCGACGGTTATGGCGACGATGACATAATTACCATAAAAAAACCGAATGGGGAAGTGATCGAGGCAGTGGAAGTTAAAACGGACGACACTATTTATATGGTAAAAATCAGCAAAAGCCTTTCCAATTTTATAGCCAATTTCGAGGAAGCCATTGAAAAGGAGTTGGATAACGACTTGGTTGCTTCTGAATTTGAGGAAGATGGTTTGGATGGTATGGAATCCGCTTCCGACGAATTGGATGGTGAAACCGACTATTGATCTACACCAAGTACCTTTCTTGGATAATTTTTAGGTGATGGGCCAGGTGGCCACTAATGATAAACCCTAATGCCCTTACACTCATTTTGGAATCGCTGGCAATACCTATTTGGTTCATCGCCACATCATCAAAAGAGGAAAACAGGGTAATCGTAGCTGCTCTTACAGCCTCATATTCTTCAATCAGACTTTGCTTGGTCCTCAGATGGGCATTGGAGTTTGGGACATAATCATCTTGATCGAACCCGGGCAACGGTGTTTTGTCTTTTCTGGCAAAACATAGTGCCCTATATTGAAAGATTCTTTCCGTATCGATCATATGGACAATCGACTCTGCCAACGTCCATTTGCCCTCGGCATAGGCAAAACTCAATTTTTTGTCTGTAATTTCATCAAAAAGAGACAAAAAAGCGGTTCTGCCCATTTTTAGCTCCTCCAACAGATCCACGTTTCCCAAAGCCATAATATAGGTTCGGTAAAATGGATTGTATTCAGAAGAAGGCAGTTCCGAAAGCAACATATAAGAGGTATGGATTACAGCTCGTTGAAGATGGTGTGCATCAGACGTCTTTTATCGTTGATGCTTTCTTCAAGAGAAATCATAGTTTCCGTTCTACTGATACCATCAATATCATCTATTTTAAAAATGATGTTTTTTGCGTGTGTTGTATCCCTGGCCCTAATTTTACAGAAAATATTGAATTTCCCGGTGGTAATATGGGCCACGGTCACGTAAGGTATTTGACTTAGACGTTCGAGCACGAATTTGGTTTGATGGGTTTTTTCCAAAAATATACCCACATATGCGATAAAGGAATAGCCCAACTTCACATAATCCAAGGTTAAAGAAGATCCTTTGATGATTCCGGACTCTTCCATTTTTTTAACGCGTACATGCACCGTACCCGCAGAAATCAGCAATTTTTTGGCAATATCCGTGAACGGTGTACGGGTATTGTCGATTAACATGTCCAATATCTGGTGGTCTATTTCGTCTAATTTGACTTTATTCATTACATTGATTTTGCAGCAAAATTAGTTAAAAAAGGAAATTTACGTAATAAAAATGGTTTTTTTTTAAATAAAATGCAAGAACAGGTTCGTATTAACGGTTATTCTTTGGTGTTTTTAAGTAAATCCAGCAAGGGTGTATCGGCGTATGTAAATCCAAATCCCTTGGTATCAATACATTCAATGGTTCTATGACCGTAAAATCCATTTAGCGTGCCTACTTCCGTTATTTGAGGCTCAAAAACTACAGTGCAGTCGACCAAAACTTCTTTGTATCGGACACCAACTTTGTGAATGTCAGAAATTGTTGGATTGACTATTCCGGCATTTTCAATGATGATGTCAAAAAACAATTTACGGTTTCCGGGAATAGAAAAATAATCTCCAACAGAAAACTCATCTACCTGATGCTGGGCAATAATTTTAAAAGCTTCCAGTAAGGAAAGAAACATGTATTTCCGGGTAATCTCCCGATCATAATCCCCCGGATAGTGTCCAGACTCGAACAATACAGTTGGTACACCGAGCATTTGGAACGTATCCCCTACGCAGTTATCGTTAAAACCATCATCGTACCGCCCAACTTGACCGGGAATGTGTTCTTGCAGCATTACATTCATCCCAGCTATTAATTTCATTGCCGTTTCTCGTGTTGGGGTAATCTCGCGTTCTTTATTACTGGCAGGAGATAAAAACGACACTGTTGCAGGTTTGTTGGTGTTCCCGGCACTGAATAGTGTGCGTTGATCGTGTAAATTAAAACAGAAATCTGGTTGAAAAGAATTGAACAATCTACGAAGCGCAACGCTTTCGGGTTGCGATTGCATCTTGGCGTCCCTATTCAAATCCACACCATTACTATTTTCTCGAGTATAAACATTTGCCCCATCTGGATTTAACATGGGTACAACCATTAAACTGCATTCCTTTAATATAGTATCGGCCAAGGGGTCGTTAGACCGTAAAAAATTCACCAAATCCCATAACGCTTTAGTGGTCGTGGATTCGTTACCATGCATTTGAGACCACAAGAGTACCTTGATAGGGCCATTCCCCAATTGAAAAGCATGAATTTGAACTTGGTTGACCGATTTGCCGATTTCAATAAGAGGCTCCGAAAGTTTGGAAAAGCATTTTTGGATAGAGTCCATGTTTATGTACCTGCCTTGAATAGAGCTTTCTTTAAACATTGAATAGTGAATCATGTATACCGTTGATTAAAGCGTACAAAAATACCATAGGATAAGTTTACAAATGTAACGCACGCTTTTAAAACAATTGCACATTTGTAAACCGTGAAATTTATTAATAACATTGCTTTTTATACAAATGTAAACAGAATGTATTTTAATTAGATTATATCTCTTTATATCAGGAGTATAATATTATTTATTTAAATCTATAGTACAAGTGTAAAGGTGATTTTTAAGTGAATATCATTGTGGGGAATTTTACTTGCATTACTTTTGCTGTATATAAATTTACAGATGTGAATTCCGATTTAATATTGCGCATACAACAGGTCATAGATCATTTGGGGTTGTCCGTTTCCGCTTTTGCCGATGCTATTGGCGTGCAAAGATCCAGTATATCCCATTTGTTGAGCGGAAGAAACAAACCCAGCTTGGACTTTGTTATGAAGTTGGTCGATACCTACCCTGAGGTTGACTTATATTGGTTGTTGAAAGGTGAGGGTTCTTTTCCAATAGAGAGCGATACGGAGGATCCTGTCCGGGTCAGAGAAGGACAATCTATTGTTGAAAGTACAGATGCAAAATACACGGAAGCTATGTCTTCAGCGCAAATTGAAAAATCCAGCTCAAGGAAAGAGAACCCTGCTCAAATTATATTGCTCTACAGGGATGGTAGCTTTAAGACTTTTGATCCAAAAAAGGATTGAACCTTTCGACTAGTTTCCGTTTCTTTGCACTTATGACAAGATTTCTACTTACAACTGCCGTTATTCTATTGTGTTTCTCTTGTGGTCAACCACCGGAGCGGAATTGCGAAGATTTTAAAACGGGAACATTTTCTTTTAAAGCTACCATAAATGGGGAGGAAAAAGAGACGATTTTTCGAAGAACAATGGATTTGGAAGTTGATGAGTTCGAGGGTAAAACAGATTCTTCCTCGGTTCGCTGGATAAATGACTGCGAATACGTTTTAAAAAATCTGAATCCAAAAAGCAAGGCAGAAGAAAAACCTATTCACATTAAAATCTTGACGACCTCAGGGTCTTCCTACACTTTTGAATACAATATTGTCGGTGAAAGCAAAAAGTTCAAAGGTACTGCCCATAAAATAGATTGACGTATGACAATCAGTTTGTATTGTAATTGAAATACGACCTTTTTCAATTTGATTGATTGACCGTCTTTCGCTTATGTTGTTTTAAAAAAAACCTCCGACAGAAATGATTTCTTCGAAGGTTAAAATAAGAGTTAAATCCCTGATTTTCTATTAATTGGGTCTTTGATATGCCAGTTCCGGACTGGACTCTTTGTGTTTTTTGAACAATCGTTGTTGCTGTTTAACGGTCAATGTGCTTCCGTCGTGGCTCCATCCCGGAGGTCCAAAAATATACATCAGCTTGTGCGATAGTTTGTCCACTTTTTTAACGTCGTTCCAAATATCTTTGAATTCATGGGTTAGGATAACCACTGGATTATAGGAATTAGGGGCATGGATTACACCGTACTTTACATCAATATTATCATCAAGTTCTTTCCAGGTCCCAAACATTTTATCGAAAATATTTAAGAAGCCCCCATGGTTCTTGTCCAAATACTCCACATTTTGAGCGTGGTGCACTTGGTGCATAGTATGGGTGTTGAATATTTTCTCCAAAAAGCCGAGTTTAGGCACATAAACAGTGTGTAGCTGGAACTGCCACAATGCTTCAATACCCAAACAGACCACCACCATTTCCGGTGGAAAACCAATAGCTGGCATCCAAATGTAAAAGAAAGGTTTGTACAATATGGTGAACCATCCATTGCGAATTGCGGTACCTAAATTAAAATTGTCCGAAGAGTGGTGTACGATATGGGCCGCCCAAAGAATACGGACCTCGTGATTGGCCCTATGAAACCAATAATAGGTAAAATCGTCGGCCAATTGACATAAAATCCAAATATACCAAGCATACCCGAAGGATTGGTATCCCAAAATGTTGGTTCTGACCCCGTCTATCTCGGGATTAAAAAGCTCATAGGTCCCTTCAAAAAGGAGGATGGCGAAGGCAACTTTGAACAAAGGTCCCAAAATGGCGGAGCCTATGCCCATAAAACTACTGGCGGCGAGATCTTTCCAGTTGTAAAGATGATCGTCGTCGTGAGTTTTGCTGTAAGTTAATTCGAGTAAAATAAAGGCAATAAAAACTGGTACTCCATATACCAGGGGGTTTGTAAAATCCATATAGCAATATTAAGCTTTAAGCTCTAGGTGTGTGTTGTTCGGAAAATTAGACATAAAAAGAATTAAAACAAAGAGGTTTGATCGGAACTATCATTCTTTGTGCCTATATCGTTATCATCGGTTTCTATCTGTTCTTCATCCACTACTTCGATTTCTTCTGTTTTTTGCTCTTCGGGTTCCTCGAAGGGCAATGGTTCCATGGTGTTTATATTTTTCACTTTCTCTGGAGTAAGCTGATTTCCGAGGGCTTTAATTCCTTTTATCGCAATGAAATCCTCTACGTTAACCTCAAGATTTGGCTTCGGGTCTTTTCCGCGGGGCTTAACAAATTCAATTTCCAGTCTGGGCCTCCAATCGGTTGACACAAGCTCCAAATACGAATTGGGATCTTCATCGATCACCACTTCTTCCCTGTTTGGATTTTCTATCAGAAATCTTTTTAAGTAAAAACGTTCTTTGTCCCCAACATAGTGTACAACGGAAATGGGTTTTTCTGGATTCCATTTTTCCAGTACGATCATGTCGTCATTAAAACGAGTGAGCATATCCGGTGGGATGGTTTTTACAATGCCTTTTTGGTCGATCACCAAAAGAAGATCATCTCCTTTAAATTCACCGAGTAGTTCTCCTCTACCGTCAACGTTCAATCTGTTCACAACATCATCGAACCAAATTTTCCTTGGTTTCAGGGTGGACACTCCTTTTTCTTTGAGTTCAATGCGTTTAATGGCATATTTTGTAACCAAATTTCCTTTGGAACTGCGCCCCTTGATCAACACATCGGAAAAGTCAAGGTCCCATTTCAGCTTTTTAATACTGCCGGACTGCCGTAGCATTACGGTAACAACTTCGGCTTCACCGTTTGGATTGGCGGAAAAATAAAGTACTTCGGAAGAGGTTTTGTCACCGGCCAGGGGGTAAAGTTTATCCCGGGTAATGCTGGTTACGTTAAACCGCTTTACATAGCTCGGGCCACCTTTCATACTTTTATAGATCATGTTGTAGGTGGTTCGCTTGTCCTTCTTTTTAAAAACGGCAACATGTATAATATTCTTCCCGATAAATACTTTGGAATCCACCTTGGTGACCATCATGTCCCCTTTTTGGGTAAAAACGATAATGTCATCAATATCGCTGCAGTCCGTAACGTATTCGTCGCGTTTAAGGGAGGTGCCAATAAAGCCTTCTTCGCGATTTACATAGAGCTTTGTGTTGCGGATAACCACTTTGGTGGCTTCGATATCGTCAAAAATCTTGACCTCTGATTTCCGTTCCCGGCCTGCTCCATATTTCTTTTTGAGCTCTTTAAAATACGCAATGGCATAGTCCACCAAATGCTCTAGATGGTGTTTGATTTCTTTTATTCTATCTTCAAGACTTTCAATTAGTTGTTGCGCCTTATCTAAATCAAACTTTGAAATACGCTTAATTCGGATTTCCGTCAATCTCACAATATCATCTTTGGTCACAGCTCTTTTCAAATGGGCTATATGCGGCTTTAGACCTTTGTCTATGGCATCGATAACACCTTCCCATGTCTCCTCTTCTTCAATTTCCCGATAAATCCTATTCTCGATAAAAATGCGTTCCAATGAAGAAAAGTGCCACTGTTCTTCCAGTTCATCCAATTGAATTTGGAGCTCGGCTTTGAGCAACTCTACCGTGTTGTCCGTAGATCTTTGAAGCATTTCTTTTACTCCAATAAACAAGGGCTTGTTGTCCTCGATAACACAACCTAATGGTGAGATGGAGGATTCGCAAGCGGTAAAGGCGTAAAGTGCGTCGATGGTTTTATCCGGTGAGATACCGTTTGGTAAATGCACCAAGATTTCTACCTCTGCTGCGGTATTGTCCTCAATCTTTTTTATTTTGATTTTCCCCTTATCGTTAGCCTTTAAGATGGAGTCAATTAAAGAGGATGTGTTGGTGCCGTAAGGTATTTCGTTGATGACCAAGGTATTCTTGTCCAAAGTCGAAATTTTGGCCCTCACCCTGATCTTGCCGCCTCGCATACCATCGTTGTAATTCGTCACATCAATAATCCCTGCTGTAGGGAAATCTGGAACAATGGTGAACCGCTTGCCCTGCAAGTGTTTTATCGAGGCATCGATAAGCTCGTTAAAGTTGTGTGGCAGTATCTTGGTGGAAAGGCCCACTGCAATTCCTTCCGCCCCTTGCGCGAGCAAAAGCGGGAACTTTACCGGTAAATTAACGGGTTCTTTTTTTCTGCCGTCATAACTTAGCTGCCATTCGGTAATTTTTGGGCTATAAATTACTTCAAGGGCGAACTTGGAAAGTCTTGCTTCGATATAACGTGGTGCGGCTGCTCCATCGCCGGTCAAAATATTGCCCCAGTTACCTTGAGTGTCTATCAGTAGATCTTTTTGTCCGATCTGTACCATGGCATCTGCAATACTGGCATCGCCATGAGGGTGGTATTGCATGGTGTGCCCCACTACGTTCGCGACCTTGTTGTAGCGACCGTCGTCCAATTCTTTGAGCGAATGCATAATTCTTCTTTGCACTGGCTTAAATCCATCTTCGATGGCGGGTACTGCTCGCTCCAATATTACATACGAAGCGTAATCCAAAAACCAATCCTTGTACATTCCGGTCACCTTGACCAGGCTATCTTGGGACTCTTCTTGGTTTTCTAAACTTTCATCGTTCAGTTCTTCGTTCTCTTCCATTTAGAAAGGTGGCATTTATTTGGGTTGTAGTTGGTTTTCTTGAACAAGGTCAAGCTCTACTTTAAGGTTGTTGATGATGAATTCCTGACGGTCCGGTGTGTTTTTGCCCATATAAAATTTTAATAGGGCGTCTATGCTCATGGCTTTGTCCAGCATCACAGGTTCCAAACGGATATCATCGCCGATAAAGTTTTTGAACTCGTCTGGTGAAATTTCGCCCAATCCCTTAAATCGGGTAATTTCCGGTTTACCGGACAATTTTTCAATGGCTTGTCTTCTTTCCTCTTCACTGTAGCAATAAATGGTTTCTTTTTTATTGCGTACCCGAAATAACGGGGTTTGTAAAATGTATAAGTGATTCTCTTTTATCAATTCTGGGAAAAATTGTAAAAAGAACGTGATCAGTAATAAACGAATGTGCATCCCATCCACATCGGCATCGGTAGCTATTACGATATTGTTGTAGCGTAAGTCCTCCATAGAGTCCTCAATGTTGAGCGCTGCTTGCAGGAGATTGAACTCTTCGTTCTCGTAAACGATTTTTTTGGACATGCCGTAGGAGTTCAACGGTTTTCCCCGTAAGCTGAATACGGCCTGTGTGTTCACGTCCCTGGATTTTGTTATGGAACCAGATGCGGAATCTCCCTCGGTAATAAAAAGGGTCGTTTCCAAGCGTCGGTCCTTTTTCATATCCTGCAAATGAATTCGGCAATCCCGTAGTTTTTTATTGTGAAGGCTCGCTTTTTTGGCGCGATCTCTGGCTAATTTCCGTATGCCTGAAAGTTCCTTGCGCTCTTTCTCGGCCTGTACAATTTTCTTTTGGAGCGCATCTGCCGTTGCCTGATTCTTATGGAGGTAGTTGTCCAGATGGGTGCCAATAAAATCATTGACATAGGTGCGCACTGTTGGTAGATCGCCCCCCATATCGGTTGAACCCAATTTGGTCTTGGTCTGACTCTCGAAAACGGGCTCCATCACTTTAATGGAAATTGCCGAGATAATGGATTTTCGTATATCTGAAGCATCGTAGTTTTTTCCGTAAAAATCACGTATGGTCTTAACAATGGCTTCCCTAAAAGCAGCCTGGTGAGTTCCGCCCTGTGTGGTGTGTTGTCCATTGACAAAAGAGTGGTACTCTTCGCTATATTGGGTTTTGCTATGGGTCATGGCCACCTCGATATCATCCCCTTTTAAGTGGATCACCGGGTACAGAAAATCCTCTTGGTTATTGTTGTCCTCGAGCAAATCTTTTAATCCGTTATCGGAATAGAATTTTTCCCCGTTAAAAACAATGGTCAATCCAGGATTTAGATATACATAATTCTTGAGCATGCGTTCCACATACTCGTTACGGTATTTGTATTTTTTGAAAATAGTTTCATCTGGAGTGAAACTTACTTTGGTTCCCTTTCTCCTGGATGATTCTTCCAAAAGTTCCTCGTTCACCAAGTTACCGGTCTCAAATTCTGCAGACTTGGATTGGCCGTCCCTGTTGGATTCCACTCTAAAATAGGTGGATAACGCATTGACCGCTTTGGTCCCTACCCCGTTAAGGCCTACGGATTTTTTAAAGGCCCGGGTATCGTATTTTCCCCCGGTATTCATTTTGGAAACTACATCTACCACTTTACCAAGTGGAATACCACGACCATAATCTCGAACGTGAACGGTGTTTTCCTTAATATTGATTTCAATGGTTTTTCCTGCCCCCATCACAAATTCGTCAATGGAGTTGTCGAGGACTTCTTTTAGAAGAATATAAATTCCGTCGTCCGCGGAGGAACCATCTCCCAATTTTCCAATGTACATTCCCGGACGCATTCGAATATGCTCCTTCCAGTCAAGCGAACGGATGTTATCCTCAGTATATTGGGTATCTGCCATTAGTTAAGGGTTAATCATTGCAATATAAAATTTCGGGGCAAAAATAAAAGGGTGAACGCTAGAAAGTAATCAACAATGAAAAATAATAATTGTTAATATATATTAGTCCTTAGCCCTCTTTTTGCTTTGGATGGAGAGGTATGTTACCCCGAATATTACCACAAGCATTCCGATCAGTTGTCCGAGAGTGAGTTTTTCGTCCAAAAACAGAAAAGCGAGCAAAATTGTGGAAATGGGGCCCAAGCTTCCCAAAATTGAAAAGTTGGAGGCGCCCAATCGCTTTATTGCCGCGGAAACCAAAAAAGAAGGAATCAATGTGGCGAAAATGGCCATGGCCACACCATATGCATACACGGGCCATGGGTAATCCATAAATGTCCAATTACCGGCTATTGAATAGTGGACCATAATACAAAGGGTGGATACGATCATGGCATTGCATGTAAACCGTAAGACCCCAAATTTTGGAATCAACCATCCACTTCCCACCAAATACGAAGCATAGGTAATTGCACTCAATAAAACCAAAAAACCACCCATGAGCACTTTGTTTCCGGACATATCCAATTCTTCCCAGAACGTGATCAGCACACCTAAATATGTGATAAGTATTGCAGTGAGCTGTACGCGTGTAATTTTCTGTCTAAAAATCAGCCAACTAAGAAACACCACTATGGTCGGGTACACAAAAAGAATAATACGTTCCAGGCCGGCTTTGATGTAATTGAGGCCCAAGAAATCGAAATAACTGGCCAAATAGTAACCAACAAACCCAAAAAGAAACAACCAAACATAATCTTTGGGCAAAACTTTTGTTTCTGCTGATTTTTTGCGAATCAAAAATAAAATAAGGATGTAAAAGGGCAATGAGAACAACATCCGAAACAATAAAAGGTCGAGTGTGTCGACATGGTACCGATAGGCCAACTTTACCAATACAGCTTTGGAGGAAAACAGCACAACTCCCAAGACCCCGTATAAAACCCCTAAACTTTTACTGGACATACAGCAAAGTTATTCTGCGTCCGGAAACTACTGTGGCGGAAATTTTATGGATTACAACAGCCAGTGCTTACACATTGAACCTAAAATGCATAACATCACCATCTTTTACGATATATTCTTTGCCTTCTACGCGCATACGACCAGCTTCTTTAACTTTGGCTTCGCTTCCAAATTGCACATAATCATCGTAGGCAATTACTTCTGCTCGGATAAATCCTTTTTCAAAATCCGTATGGATTACTCCTGCGGCTTGTGGTGCGGTGGCACCAACAGGTATGGTCCAGGCCCGCACTTCTTTTACACCTGCGGTGAAATATGTTTCCAGGTCCAGAAGTTTATATGCCCCACGAATCAATTTGGCGGAACCTGGTTCGGATAGTCCAAGATCTTCCAAAAACATTTGACGTTCTTCGTAGGTTTCCAATTCGGTAATATCTGCTTCTGTACCGACGGCCAAAAAAATGACCTCGGCATTTTCGTGGGCTACTGCTTCTTTTACTTTCTCCACGTAGGCATTGCCCTCTACGGCGGCAGCTTCGTCTACATTGCAAACGTACATTACGGGTTTGTCCGTAATCAGTTGCAAGGGTTTCACGAACTCAAGGCGTTCATCGTCTGAAAATTCAATGGCACGTACGGAAGTTCCAGCTTCCAAACCATCTTTCAATTTAATCAGAACCGCTTCTTCTTTTTGGGCTTCTTTGTTTCCAGTTTTAGCGGCACGTTTTACTTTGTCAAGCTTTTTTTCTACACTTTCCAAATCCTTCAACTGCAATTCCATATCAATGGTTTCCTTGTCCCTTATCGGGTCTACGGAGCCGTCAACGTGAACTACATTGTCATTGTCAAAACAGCGTAGCACGTGCAGAATAGCATCGGTTTCTCGGATGTTTCCCAAGAACTGGTTTCCCAACCCTTCTCCTTTACTGGCGCCTTTTACCAGACCGGCAATGTCCACAATTTCCACGGTGGCCGGAATTACGCGTTCAGGATTCACCAACTCTTCCAACTTCTCCAATCGTTGGTCGGGCACATTTACAACTCCAATATTGGGCTCTATGGTACAAAAAGGAAAGTTGGCACTTTGTGCCTTTGCATTGGACAAACAATTGAACAGCGTTGATTTTCCTACATTCGGCAATCCTACGATACCTGCTTTCATTCGCTAGAAATTAGATTTAAGAGTTCAGATTACAAAACAGTATTTTAGGTATGGTGCTATCAATATAAAACACCGATAACCTACCAAATACCGATTTGAGGGTGCAAATATAAGTTGAAGTTTTGGTACTGCGACCTAATAATTGCCAATCAGTAGATAGAAGCCAATAATTAGCAATGCTATAATTCCAAAAATGGCTACAAGAGACAATATACAGCCGAGCTGTTTCCAAAAACCGTTATATTCCTTTTCTTTTTCCTGCATAAAAAACCCCGAACCTTGGTTCGGGGCAAAATTATAAGTTTTTTACATCTTAACCTTCTGGGTGCATAAACTTTTGCTTGCCCAAAAGCTCCTCCTCTGTTTCTACATGATCGTCATCGGGCACACAACAGTCTACCGGACATACGGCCGCGCACTGTGGCTCTTCGTGGAAGCCTTTGCATTCCGTACATTTATCGGGTACAATATAATAGAGTTCATCGCTGACCGGTTCTTGAACTTCATCGGCATTGACTTCTTTACCATCTGGCAAAACCACATCACCGCTAAGAGAAGTTCCATCGCTATATCTCCATTCGTCCGCTCCCTCGTAAATTGCTGTATTTGGGCATTCTGGCTCGCAAGCACCACAATTTATGCATTCATCCGTAATTATTATTGCCATAATTTTCTTTTCCTTTTGGGTTGATTCTGATCAGCATGCTTACTTTTGACAAAAATAAACCCTAGTTAATTAGTGTACAAATTTAATGGCACCAGATACAAATACCATAGATGCTTTTGTTAAACTTGGAAAATACCTAACGGAATTTTGTCAAGATTGTTCTCAAAAAAGCCCAAAAACCGACCCGGGACTAAAAGAGGTCGTGGCAAGAGCAGGTCATCTTAACGGATGGTTTACGGAGGAAAACATTTTATTTTCCCTGGAACAATGGGGAAATATCCTGTCCAGGCCGCATATAAACGATTGGTTGTCCCAATACTCCTTTAAAAGTGGAGAAAACACTAAAAAAGTGGGGGTAGTAATGGCGGGCAATATACCATTGGTAGGTTTTCACGATTTTTTATGTGTATTGCTTTCCGGTAATTCTGTATTGATTAAGCAGTCCTCCAATGACAAAGTGCTTCTCCCATTTCTGTCCGATTACTTAATGGAACAAGAGCCATCGCTCGCAGATAAAATCGAATTTGTAGATGAAAAAATAGAGAATTTCGATGCAGTGATCGCTACAGGGAGCAATAATACAAGTCGTTATTTTGAATATTATTTTGGAAAGAAACCGAATATCATCAGAAAAAATAGAAATTCGGTGGCAGTGCTCACCGGAGATGAAACCGAAGAAGAATTGGAGGCACTTGGCGAGGATATTTTTAGATATTATGGGCTGGGTTGCCGCAACGTATCCAAAATATTTGTACCCAAGGGATACAATTTTGACAGGCTGTTCCAAGCACTCTACACTTATAAAGATATTATCCACCAACATAAATACGCCAATAACTACGATTACAACAAAGCTGTTTATTTGATGAGTGAGTTCAAGATTTTGGATAACGGTTTTTTGATCTTAAAAGAGGATCAAAGTCTTTCCTCTCCCATATCCGCACTGTTCTATTCATTTTATGATGATGAAGCCAGCTTGGAATTGGATTTACGGAGGATGGAAAAGCAAATTCAATGTGTGGTCTCCAAAAAGGAAGGAGACATATATTTTGGACAAACCCAAAAACCAAGCTTGAGCGACTACGCCGACGGAATTGATACCATGGAATCTTTATTGGGACTTTAAGAAAGTCCCCAACCGTTGGAGCCATTTTTAGATACAACAATTTTTAAGACCTTTACCCCTTAAACCTAGGAAATGAAAAAGCATAATTTTAGCGCCGGCCCCTGCATTCTGCCCGCAGAGGTAATGCAGAAGGCTTCCGAAGCCGTTCTGGAATTGGATGGCATTGGACTTTCACTGATTGAAATATCCCATCGCAGCAAAGAATTTGTTGAAATAATGGAAAAAGCCCGTTCCCTGGCCCTAGAGCTTTTGGGACTCCAGGGCAAAGGATACCATGCCTTGTTCCTACAAGGTGGGGCCAGTATGCAATTTTTAATGACCGCCTTTAACCTTTTGGATGCAAAAGCCGGGTATGTGAACACGGGAACATGGAGTCAGAAGGCGATCAAGGAAGCCCGAATGTTCGGAGATATTGTAGAAGTGGCTTCGTCTCAAGAAAATAATTTTAGGTACATACCAAAGGGATTCGAGATCCCATCTGATCTGGATTACCTTCATTTAACCTCCAACAATACCATCTATGGAACGCAGTTTAAGGAGTTTCCAAAAACAGCTGTCCCATTAGTCTGTGATATGAGTTCCGACATATTTTCCAGACAAATGGACTTTTCCCAGTTCGATTTGATCTATGCCGGAGCGCAAAAGAATATGGGACCTGCCGGAACAACGCTGGTGGTGGTAAAAGAAGATATCTTGGGCAAAGTATCGCGCAAAATTCCCTCTATGATGGATTACTCGGTACATATTGCCAAGGACAGCATGTTCAACACACCCCCTGTTTTTGCGGTGTATGTATCCATGCTTACCATGCAGTGGTTAAAAGATTTGGGAGGTATAGCCGCCATAGAAGAAATTAACGAGCGTAAAGCCAACCTTATTTATTCAGAAATAGAACTGAACCCAGTTTTTTCTGGCATTGCCGCCAAAGAGGATCGCTCTAGTATGAACGCTACTTTTAATATTACAGATGATGAGTTAAAGGATGTGTTCGACGAAATGTGCAAAGAAGCTGGGATAAGCGGTATCAATGGACATAGGTCGGTTGGCGGTTACAGAGCCTCCATGTACAACGCACTGCCAATGGAAAGTGTTGGCGTATTGGTCGATATAATGAGCGAACTCGAAAAGAAAGGATAACTGTACTTAATTTTGGAAGTTGTTCGAGTTCGGACGTCTTCACTTACCATTACTTGCCATATTGATGGTGATGGGCCCCAGAGGACAATACCCAAAAAGAAATGCAGTACTCAAATTTTTAAATAAAAACATTTATGAAGGTCATATTGGCGAATGACGGAATTGCCCAGGAAGGAATTGTTCTACTGGAAAAGGAAGGATTCCAAGTCAAAAATACCAGGGTTGCCGAAGAACAGTTGGCAAACTATATCAACACAAATAAAGTCGATGCCCTTTTGGTACGCAGTGCTACCAGAGTGGATAAAAAACTTATCGATGCGTGCCCCGATCTAAAGTTGATCGGTCGTGGAGGCGTAGGCTTGGACAATATTGATGTAAAATATGCCGAATCAAAAGGAATTAAGGTATTCAATACACCAGAAGCGTCCTCCGAATCCGTAGCGGAGTTGGTTTTTGCCCACTTGTTGAACGGTGTCCGGTTTTTGCACGATTCCAATCGTAACATGCCATTGGATGGCGATAGCCAGTTCAAACAACTTAAAAAAAGTTATTCTGCCGGTGTCGAGCTCAAAGGCAAAACCTTGGGTATCGTCGGTTTTGGAAGAATTGGACAAGCTACTGCAAAAATGGCACTTGCTTTGGGCATGGAGGTCTTGTACACCGACCATCATGCAGACGAAACAACCTTGACCCTTTCTTTTTACAACGGACAGACTATTGACTTTTCCCTTCAAAAAAGTGAATTGAAAGACGTTCTGGCCAATTCAGACTTTGTGAGTCTGCACGTACCTTCACAGGACACCTACCTGATCGGGAAAAAAGAATTGGGCCTAATGAAACCCGGAGCGGGAATAATCAATACCTCACGAGGTGGTGTACTGGACGAAGTAGCTTTGGTCGAGGCCTTGGAAAACAATCACCTGGCATTCGCAGGATTGGATGTTTTTGAATCCGAGCCCACTCCAGAAATCAAGATACTTATGAATCCGAAGATATCCCTTAGTCCCCATATTGGTGGTTCTACATTGGAGGCGCAACAGCGAATAGGCAAAGAACTGGCACAAAACGTAATTGACCTGCTTAAATAACAACTTTTATAGGCGTGTGAAAGAAGACAAAACCTGCTTTTTTGTACATTGCCACCTTTAACCTTAACACTAACATAATGACAGGATTACTAGACATGATCAACAGCCCAATGGGAAAACAGTTGATCAGCGGGGTTGCCGGACAAACAGGGCAATCAGAAAATAAGACGGCAGAAGTATTGAGTATGGCCATGCCATTGCTTATGGGGGCCATGAAAAAGAATGCATCCACACCAGGTGGAGCCCAAGGATTGATGAATGCACTATCCTCCAAGCACGATGGTGGTATTTTGGATGATTTAGGAAGTCTTTTCGGTGGAGGTGTAGATCAGAATGTAATGGATGATGGTGCCGGGATATTGGGCCATATCCTTGGGGCCAAACAACCACAGGTAGAGAATGCGCTAAGTTCTAAATCAGGGATCGATGCGGGGTCGATTGCCCAAATATTGAAAATAGCAGCACCAATCCTTTTGGGATATTTGGGAAAACAGACCAGACAACAAAACGTAAGCAGCCCTGAAGGACTCAACGGTCTATTGGGCGGCTTAATGGGCGGAGGTGCCGCGGCATCCAAGCAACAATCTTTAGTAGAAAGCTTTTTGGACAGCGATGGTGACGGTAGTGTCATCGATGATCTAGCAGGTATGGTGCTTAACAGTGGAAGCAGCAAAAAAAGTGGACTCGGCGGTATGCTGGGAGGACTTTTTGGAAAATAAAGGTCAAATCGATCAATATTTAACAAAGCCATTTGAACATTCAAGTGGCTTTTTTTGTAAATTAATATCATGAAAAAGAGAATATTACTTTTTGGTTTGACGTTTTGTATCGCGTTTGTTTCGTGTACTTCTCAAAAAGCTACATTGGATGTGTCCAACGAGGAACAATCCCTTTTTGATTCTGATGATGAGGAACCGGTAGAAATCAAGGATGCAGAATCCGAATACGAGATCATTATTATTGAGCCAGGGTTTTATACATGGCTAAACTCCATTGCCAGGCCGGAAGGCTACTATTCCCAATCCTTTTTGGAAAATAGAAATGCCATTATGGTAATTACCTGGAACCAGAGAGTATTGCAACCCAACAGGTTCAACCCAAATTTGTACGAATTGCAGATCAACTACGACCCAAGTATTGATTATGGATACGAGGTGAACTATAAATTGTACAATTACTTCATCTATTTTCAAAGAAAGTACAATCAAAGGCTAGGCCCTTTTCTACCACGAATTTAAAGTGCTATTTTTGCATCAATTACGAGATTAAAAATGCAAAAAATAAAACAGCGTTGGGAAATCCAAAAGAATTGGCAGTTCTTGTTTCCGATCTTGGGTACATTCCTAAATTTACTTACAGCTTATCTTATTTCTCGAAGTCTGCTTCATATTTTTAATTTGAACAATACTATTTACGAATGGTTTTTTACCCTAGGGGTTATGCTTGCCATTCATCTGGTACTGATCAAGTTTTTTCTATGGTGTTTCAAAAAACTGGAGAATAAATGGAGAGTGGACTACAAATGGGAAATGATCGCTATATTTATTGTTTTTGCCATAACAGGTAGTTTATCCGGTAAATTGGCCGGCCCTCTGATTCACTGGCTTGGATTGGATGCGGAGAATATACCTGGTGCCTTATATTGGACCCTTCGGATCCTATTGATATTTCCTATCTATCAAATCTTACTTGTTTTGATCGGTTGGCTGTTTGGACAATATCAATTCTTCTGGAATTTTGAAAAAAAAATGCTGAAACGCATGGGCTTGGGCTCATTTTTGCGATAACCGGGGAAAATTAAATTTTTAAGAGCTAGATAAGTTTTTGGTTCGTTCACGACAAATGTTGAAATGTACGGAACCACATGTTCAACCTTTATTAGTTTAAAATGAAACAACTATACATCACCCTATTAATGATATTTACGGTAGTTTATAGCTATTCACAACATACACTCTCCGGAAATATATCAGATATGGAAACGGGAGCGCCCTTGGAACAAGTATCCGTATATGTTCCACAACTTGAAAACGGTACCGTAACCGATAAAAATGGGAACTTTTCTTTGAAAAACTTGCCAGAAGGTATCTATAAGTTGGTTGTTTCCTATATAGGTTTTGAAACCTATTCCACATCCATTGAGATCAGTGAAGGAAATAACCGGTTCGATTATAAAATGGAACCATCGGCCATAGAAATGGACGAAGTGGTGCTCTCCACGCCTTTTCACAAATTACAGCGCGAAAATGTAATGAAAGTGGAGCAAAAGTCCATGGAGGAGCTCAAACAACAAGGAGGAATTACCCTTTCAGAAGGAATAACGAACATTCCAGGGGTTTCCTCGGTATCGACCGGTGTCGGTATTGGAAAACCTGTAATACGTGGCTTAAGTTTTAACCGAGTTTTGGTGTATACCCAAGGGGTTAGATTAGAGAACCAGCAGTTTGGCGGTGAGCACGGGCTGGGACTCAACGACGCCGGAATTTCAAGTGTAGAAGTTATAAAAGGACCTGCCTCATTACTATATGGTTCGGATGCCCTAGGAGGTGTTTTGTACTTAAATCCCGAGAAATTTGAAATAGCAGGTGAAAGCTCTGGAGATATAAACATGAGGTATTTTACCAATACTTTGGGTTATAATGCAAACGCAGGTTTTAAAACGTCAGGGGAAAAATTAAAATTCTTGGTAAGAGGTGCATACGCATCCAATGCCGATTATGAAACGGGCGATGACACAAGCGTTACCAATTCGAGGTTTAATGAAGCCGATTTAAAAACGGGACTTGCCTACCAAGCGTCCAAATTTAAAACAGAATTAAGGTATAACTACAATACTACGGAATTGGGCATTCCCGAAGAAATCGGGGTTCAAAACAACGATCGCGACCCTTTGTTGCCCTACCAAGAGCTCTCCACACATATATTAAGCTCCAAAAACAATTTGTTTTTTAAAAAATCGAGTTTGGAGGCTACGTTCGGGTATACTATAAACAACAGAAAGGAGTTTGAAGAGCATCACCACGAGGAAGATGGGCACGAACATGAGCACGAAGAAGGCGAGGAACATGAAGAAGAACACGAAGAAGAACATGAAGAAGAGGAAGAAGGCGCCGCCCTGGACATGAAGCTGAAAACCTTTAACTACAACATACAGTTTAACCCACAGTGGGGAAATATAACAACTATTTTTGGGGTGCAGGGCATGCATCAAACCAACGAAAACTTTGGGGAGGAAATCTTGGTTCCCGATGCCGTGACCAACGATTTTGGGGTTTTGGCCACTTCTCACATTCATTTTGATAAAAGTGATCTGCAAATTGGATTGCGTTATGATCTAAGGTCTATAAACGGTGAAGCAAGTGGCATTGAGGGCGATGAGGAATATATTCCGGCACTGGATAGAAATTTTAATAATTTTAATGCGGCCTTGGGCTACCGAACGGACCTTGCCAAAACTATTATAGGACGTTTAAACTTGGCGACCGGTTTTAGGGCCCCCAACCTATCCGAACTGTCTTCCAATGGCCTGCACAGTGGCGCCAATCGAGTAGAAATAGGAAATCCGGACCTAGATAGCGAACAAAACTTTCAGATAGATCTTGCCCTAGAGTACGGGAACAAACATGTGGAAGCCTATATTAATTCGTTTTATAATATTGTAAACGACTATATTTATTTGGAGCCTACCGGTGAATTTAGGGAACTGGATCCCATTTATAATTTCCAACAACAAGATGCCATTTTGTATGGAGGCGAGTTTGGGTTCCACCTACACCCCCACCCTATTGATTGGCTGCACCTGGAAAGCAGTTACGATATTGTATATGGGCAATTGGATGATAAATCCAATTTGCCGCTAATACCTGCCAATCGCTGGACCAATACCTTTAGAGTGGAATGGAACAAAAGAAATCAGAACTACAAATGCTATGCTTTTGTAACGCTTCAAACATTTTTTGATCAGAACAAGGTTGCTGATTTTGAAACAAGAACGCCCCGATATAATTTGTTCAATGCGGGTATCGGAGGAGACTTGAATATTTTCAATCAAAAAGTTGGGTATTCGATTACAGCAAACAACCTGTTCAACAAGGATTATATTTCTCACCTATCCAGATTAAAAGCTGACGGCATAGCCAATATGGGAAGAAATATCTCTTTCAGTTTACATTTGCCCTTGTAGCGCGCAGGACATAAGTTATCAAGAATTAAGGGTCAATCTTTTTAGGGTCGACCCTTTTTTTGCCCAACAAATAGGTATATATCCATGTTAAGGTAAAGGTCGGAATAACATCCAACCCTGGGATCAACTCTTCCGCAAAGGTAATCAGACCGGCAGCTTGACCGACCCTGCCTTTATACAAACGCGTCATGAGCCAACCAGCAATGGGCGCCCAAATTACATCGGAAAACTCTCCTATTCCCGGAATTGCAAAAGATAGCATACCAATGCCATCAAAAAGTAAGCCTAAAAGTAGATTACGGTATTTTTTGTCCTTTTCTTCTGCCATATGGGAAAAATAGCAATTCCCGATTAATTTGAAAAGGGATTAGGACAAATCGGCACTAATAAGTTTCAAAAACTCGTTACGGGTCTCAATTTTCTCGAACTGTCCTCTAAAACCCGAAGTTGTGGTAACAGAGTTTTGCTTTTGCACCCCTCGCATCATCATACACATATGGGAAGCCTCAATTACCACAGCGACACCCTTAGGTTTTAGAGTAGAATTGATACACTCCAGGATATCGTGGGTCAACCGTTCTTGAACCTGTAACCTGCGCGCAAAAACATCCACAACGCGGGGAATTTTGCTCAATCCTACAATGTGGCCGTTGGGAATATAAGCAACATGGGCTTTCCCGAAAAAAGGCAACATATGGTGTTCGCACAAGGAATACAATTCGATATCCTTTATTATTACCATGTCGTCATATTCTTCCGCGAACATGGCCCCTTTTAATATTTCTTCTGCATTCTGCTTGTACCCCTGTGTTAAGAAAAGCATGGCCTTCGCCGCACGTTCTGGTGTTTTGATCAAACCTTCCCTGGTTACATCTTCCCCGATATCGTCCACAATTTTGGAAAAATGGTCTTTTACCTCATTGGTGATCTCTATGTTATATTCTTCGAGGTTTCTATATGGTGCCATGTTTTAGCTTTTTTGAAAAATAATTGTTCAATTTTTTGATCTTGGGATCTATTATAATTTGACAATACGGTTGCTCTCTATGTCCGTTGTAATAATCGTGATGCTCTTCTTCTGCCAAATAAAAAGGTTTTTCCTCGGATATCTGGGTAACAATAGGAGAATCAAAGATACTTTCATTATCCAACAAGTTGATAAAATCCTCGGCAATTTGTTTTTGCTCGGGCGAAGTATAAAAAATCTCGCTTCGGTATTGCGTGCCAACATCGTTTCCCTGTCGGTTTAGCGTGGTGGGATCATGTGTAGCAAAAAACACCTCCAAAAGTTCGGCATAGGATATTATCGATGGATCAAATGTTATTTTTACACCTTCGGCATGGCCCGTACGACCGGTACAAATTTCGCGGTATGCTGGGTTTTTTATAGTCCCGCCTGTATATCCGGAAACTACTTCCACTACTCCATTTAACCTTTGGAATACGGCTTCGGTACACCAAAAACAACCTCCTGCTAAAATTGCAGTTTCCAATATTGAATCATTTTGTTTATTCATTTCTTTCCAAAGTTAAACAATATTTATATTGTATTACGATTTATAACAAATATTTATATGCAACTTAGTCGAACTTGGTTGCCCGGCCATTACTTTTAAATGGTATTTGCAAAAAAAATCCCACTTCGATCAAACTTTACAATACAACAGTAATCATTATCTTCGAACACCGAACAATTAGTTATGATCAAGGCTACAAATATTCAAAAAAGTTACGGAGACCTCAAGGTATTGCAGGGAGTTGACCTCGATATTAAAAAAGGTGAAGTTGTTTCCATTGTTGGCGCCTCCGGAGCAGGAAAAACGACCCTGCTACAAATTCTGGGAACCCTGGACACCCCTACCAACAAGGAAGAAAGTGCTCTTTTGATCAATGACACGGACGTAAACCAATTGAATGACAAAAACTTGGCCCAATTTCGCAACGAGCATATCGGGTTTATTTTTCAGTTTCATCAATTATTGCCCGAATTTACCGCATTGGAAAATGTATGCATACCTGCCTTTATTAAAAAAACATCCCGTACCGAAGCTGAACAACGCGCCAAAGAGCTTTTGGATTTTCTGGGATTAAAGGACCGTTACGACCATAAACCCAACGCACTGTCCGGTGGGGAACAGCAGCGAGTGGCAGTTGCCCGTTCTTTAATGAACAAACCATCGGTGGTTTTGGCCGATGAGCCCAGTGGAAATTTGGATTCTGAGAGTGCCGACAATCTACACAAACTGTTTTTTCAACTGCGGGAAGAGTTTGGACAAACCTTTGTTCTAGTAACGCATAATCTGGACCTTGCCGATATGGCGGACCGAAAACTTACCATGGTAGATGGCCGGATTGTCTCCAAAAATTAGTATGACCAAAGCGGAACTCAAGGAATTTCTCGATGCCAAGGTAGAGGAATACGATCATCCCAAGTTTTTAGAGGACGACCCTTTACAGATCCCGCACAAGTTTGCATTAAAAGAGGATATTGAGATCAGCGCTTTTTTAACGGCTACCATAGCCTGGGGCAACCGTAAGAGCATTATAAACAATGCAAACAAACTTATGGATTTAATGGGCAACTCGCCCTACGATTTTGTGATGACCCATACCGAGGAGGACCTTAGTGAACTCTCGACATTTGTACACCGCACTTTTAATGGTATTGATCTTGGTTACTTTGTAACCGGTCTCCAAAACATCTACCAAGAACATGGAGGTTTGGAGACGATTTTCACCCAATACCAGACCAAGGAATCCATGCAGCCCGCAATTTCGGAGTTCAAACAACTATTTTTTGAACTCCCTCATCAAAATCGCACCCAAAAACATGTGTCCGACCCCAAAAAGGGATCCGCGGCAAAACGCATCAATATGTTTTTACGATGGATGGTCCGTGATAGCAGTACAGGAGTTGATTTTGGCTTATGGAAAGGCATTGCCCCTTCCAAATTATCCTGCCCGTTGGATGTGCATTCTGGCAATGTGGCCCGCAAACTCAAATTACTAAAGCGTAAACAGAACGATGCCAAGGCATTACAGGAACTGGACAAAAACCTGAGAAAACTGGATTCCGTCGACCCTGTAAAATATGATTTTGCCCTATTTGGGTTGGGAGTTTTTGAGAGATTCTAAACCCTTAAGAAACTATCATCAGTTCATTCTGATTATACCTATCAAAAAGCCAATTGTACATTTTTATATTTTGTATTTATTAAATCCAAAGAGAGATATAAATACTATATGTGATTTTTTTCAAACCTAGAGTTAAGGAAACCATTATCAAATTCCTTATTTTTATGAACTAGACTAATTCAACCATATAAAATGAAAAAACTCTTATTATTGGGTATGGCGTTCTGTGCGACCATCACCTTTGCCCAAGAAAGAAAACTTCCTGTAGACACTACCATTACTACCCAGCACTCCGTTACAATAAATGGTGCACGAATCGATTATTCAGCCACCACGGGCACACAACCTGTTTGGGACGAAATGGGAGAGCCCATTGCATCCTTACATTATACCTATTATACCAAAAATGGGGTAAAAGACAGATCTTCCCGTCCATTGTTGATTTCGTTCAATGGAGGTCCGGGCTCTGGTTCCGTTTGGATGCATTTGGCCTACACCGGTCCAAGAATCCTAAAAATTGATGACGAAGGTTACCCTGTTCAGCCCTATGGCGTAAAGGAAAATCCATATTCTGTATTGGATGTTACCGATATTGTTTACGTTAACCCGGTAAACACAGGTTATTCCAGAACCATACCGGAAACCGGAAAGGAAGTAGACCGAAAAAAATTCTTTGGGATCAATGCCGATACTAAATATTTGGCAGAATGGCTGAACACATTTGTAACACGGAACAATAGATGGAACTCCCCAAAATATATTGTGGGTGAAAGTTATGGTGGAACACGTGTTATGGGATTGTCCTTGGCATTGCAAAACCAACAGTGGATGTACTTGAACGGTGTAATCATGGTTTCACCTGCGGATTACAAGGTGTTCCGCGACAATGATCCCGTTTCCAGTGCTTTGAACTTGCCATACTTTGCAGCTGCGGCATGGCACCACAAAGCTTTGCCCTCCGATTTGCAAAGCAAGGATTTGTTGGAAGTTTTGCCAGAAGTTGAAGCGTTCACTATAAACGAATTATTACCGGCCATTGCCAAGGGTGGGTTTATTGCAGATGCGGAACGGAAGTCCATCGCCGATAAAATGGCCCGCTACTCAGGTTTAAAAGTAAAAGATATCCTAGACCATAATTTGGATGTTCCCACACAGTTTTTTTGGAAGGCCCTTTTAAGGGAAAAAGGAGGATATACCGTTGGCCGATTGGATAGCCGCTATTTGGGAATAGATAAAACATTGACAGGTACGCGCCCGGATTACTCTCCAGAACTGACTTCTTGGTTGCACAGCTTCACCCCAGCAATTAATTATTATTTGCAGGAAGAGCTAAACTTCAAGACCGATATAAAATACAATATGTTCGGTCCTGTACACCCATGGGACAATGAAAACGACAATGTGCGTGACAATCTAAGACAGGCCATGGCACAAAACCCGTACTTGAATGTTTTGGTACAATCCGGATATTACGATGGTGCCTGCACCTATTTTGCAGCTAAATACACCATGTCCCAGGTTGATCCAAGTGGTAGAATGAAAGATCGTTTTGAATTTAAAGGGTACCGTTCCGGCCACATGATGTATTTGAGGAGAGAAGACCTAAAGGCCGCAAATGAAGACATACGGGCTTTTATTTTAAGAACACAAGCAAAAGGCAAGAGCGCAAAATATTAATCCCAATACTATTAAACCAAAATTAGGCGGTATAACATTTTTAGTTATATCGCTTTTTTATTGAATAATTCTCTGTGGATTAAATTATGATGTAACAAAACCACCCAAAGGGATATAGCTCGTATTCGTAAAAAAATGTTTATTCAAAAAGAAAGAGAGAAAAGGCAAATGATCTATGCTGTTATAGCCACTATTATCGTCTTTTTTATTCTGTATTTACTTTTAATACCCTGATATTTTTCTATTTTTAACCAAAACCATCCCTTGTGAAGAATCTAACCATTTATTGGATCATGTTTTCATTTTTAGGATTATCCATTTCATCAAAAATAAATGCTCAGGATTGGCCCAATTTGGAAAAATATAAAAAGGAGAATACCCGTATTTCGACTTCCAACGGAACCGAAAACCGTGTAGTTTTTATGGGTAATTCCATTACCGAGATGTGGAAGGGCGCCAATCCGGATTTTTTTGATAAAAACCCGTACATAAACCGTGGTATTAGTGGACAAACAACGCCTCAAATGTTATTGCGCTTTAGGCAAGATGTAATTGACCTGAATCCAAAAGCGGTGGTAATTTTAGCCGGTACGAACGATATTGCCGGCAACACAGGTCCTATGACTTTGAAACAAATTCACGACAACATCCTATCCATGGTGGAACTGGCCCAAGCCAACCAGATCATACCCATTGTTTGTTCAGTTCTTCCTGCTTTTGATTATCCGTGGAGCCCCGGTTTGCAGCCCAATATTAAAATCCCAAAACTTAACAGAATGCTCAAAAATATGGCTAGTGACAAGGGTGCCGTATATTTGGATTATTTTTCTAAAATGGCAGATGACAGAAATGGATTGCCACCCGAATTGACTACAGACGAGGTACATGTAACCAAGGCTGGCTACAAAATTATGGAGCAAATGGTCAAGGAAACCATAGATCAGGTCTTGCAATACTAATTAAAGAACAAGTCCTTTATTTTATGCAAAACGGCAAGATCAGTATCATAATACCCTTTAAAAACACTGCACACTATCTACCCGAATGCCTAGATTCCATTTTAAACCAAACATATCCGGATTGGGAAATCTTAGCAGTAAACGATCATTCCACCGATACTGGTTTAGAGCTCTTAACCGCCTATTCCACAAAAGATTCACGCATCAAGGTTATTGAAAATAAGGGGCAGGGAATAATACCAGCGTTACGTACGGGATATGCCCAAAGTATTGGCGCATATGTAACCCGCATGGATTCCGACGACATAATGAAGCCAGAACGATTGGAGGTAATGGTTTCATCATTGAAAAAACAAGGAATGGGGCACGTGGCCGTAGGGCAGGTAAAATATTTTTCACATAGGGGAATTAGTAATGGCTACGCTAGATACGAACAATGGCTTAATCATCTTACGGAAAGAGGGGCCAATTTTGAAGAGATTTACAAAGAATGCTCAATTCCTTCCCCATGCTGGATGGTCCATCGCCAAGATTTTGAAATATGCCAAGGATTTATACCGGACAGATATCCGGAAGACTACGACCTTACGTTCCGATTTTACGAAAACGGTTTGCAAATAATCCCATGTAACCAAATACTCCATTTATGGAGAGACTATGATACACGAACTTCTCGAACGCATGAGCACTACGCACAAAATTATTTTTTGGAGATCAAGCTCCATTATTTTTTAAAGTTGAATCGTACACCCAATAGACCCCTAGTGATCTGGGGTGCAGGATTTAAGGGAAAAAAGATTGCGAAGGGTCTTAAAAAACAAAACTTGGATTTTGTTTGGCTATGCGATAATCCCAAAAAAATCGGAAAAAACATTTATGGTAAAGAATTGGTACATTTTAATGCATTGAAGAAATTAAAAAATCCACAAAGCATCATAACCGTTGCCAACGAGGAAGCACAAGAGGAAATTCGAAGTTATTTTACTGAATTGGGCCAATCCCCGATGCAGGATTATTTCTTTTTCTGTTGATTTAAATTGAAACGGTAAAAGGTATCGTTTACATACCAAATACAAAAATAGAGTATAAAAACGGTGCGATCAGTGTTGAAAAGATGGTTCCCCATGGCCAAAAATGATTACACTTTTACTGTTTTGCCCAAGGATCACGGACAATTGGCAAATCAATACTAAAATCCAAATATTTTAATCCCTATCTTTGATCAAGCAAAATTGGGAATGCAGTTTAAACATCCAGAAATCTTTTGGGCACTTTTTCTTCTCGTAATACCCATATTGATCCATTTATTTCAATTACGTCGATTTACCAAAACACCTTTTACCAATGTGGCAATGCTACAAAAGGTAGTTTCCGAATCCAGAAAAAGCAACAGCCTTAAAAAATGGTTGTTATTGTTTACACGGTTGTTGCTACTGGCTGCTATAATAATTGCCTTTGCACAGCCTTTCAGTTCCTCGAGCACCGCTCTTCAAGAAAAAGAGATCGTGGTTTATTTGGATGATTCCTTTAGTATGCAAGGCAAGCAAAATGGGATTCCGGTTTTGGAAAAGGCTGTTCAGGATTTTATCAAAAATGTGGGGAGTGACACGGAATTCAGCTTGTTCACCAACGATAAAACCTATACCAACATCCGAATAAGAGATATTCAGAATACCTTGCTGGCACTACCCTACTCTTATAAACAGCTCAACCTGAATGAGATTGGTATAAAGGCCAATAGTTTGTTTTCTACAAGCAAGACATCGATTAAGGATCTGATCGTAATTTCTGATTTTCAAGAAAGATTAGCTTCGCAAAACAACGTTTTGGATTCTACCATGAACGCCCATTTTGTTCCCGTACGACCACGGCAAGTCCCAAACGTGTCCATAGATTCGGTTTTTATGGATGATAGTGTAAACGATCAGGGGCATCTTAAAGTGCTGCTTTCAGGAGGTAACGAGGATGATCCCGTGCCGATTTCGTTGTACAACAATGGGGAACTAATCGCCAAAACGGCAGCAAAATTTACATCGAACGGAAATGCCGAAGTTGAATTCTCCATCCCTGTCCATCAAAAATTAGATGGCCACTTGAGTATTATGGACAATGCTTTGGCCTACGATAACCGATTTTATTTCAATATCAATGCCAGGGAAAAAATAAAAGTGTTGGCCATAAGCGAATCGGAAAGTGATTATTTGAACCGTCTGTTCCGAGGCGATGAGTTCGATTTTAACAAGTTCTCACCAGATCGACTCGATTATAGTGTTTTGGATGATAAAAACGTTATAGTATTGGATAATTTGAACGCTATTCCGAGTAGTTTGCAGACTGTGCTGCGGTCGTTTTTCAATACTGGAGGCACCGTGATCATTGTTCCCTCCATTAACAGTGATCTATCTTCATACAATTCCTTACTATCCAGTTTATCCTCTACGCGTTTTATAGAAAAAGTCTCATCGGAAGCCCAGTTGACCACGATTTCGTTCGATCATCCTTTGTACCAAAATGTCTTTGAACAACAAGTGACCAATTTTCAATACCCCACCACAAGTGGATATTTTAATGTACGGACCAACCTTGCTACGGCATTGGCCATGGACGGAGGAAACCCTTTTTTAATTGGTGACAATAGATTTTATGTATTTACGGCGCCTTTGGAGCTGGCAAATTCCAATTTTGTTAATTCACCTTTGATTGTGCCCACTTTTTATAATATGGCACAATCGAGCTTACGATTGCCAAAGCTGTTTAATACATTGGGCAGTGCATCTACCGTGGATGTTGTTGTAGAATTGGACAATGATGATATTTTAAAAGTGACCAAGGAAGGGTACGAATTTATACCGATGCAACAGAGTTTTCCTGCGAGGGTTCAGCTCACCTTCGACCAGAATCCAACAGAAGATGGGGTTTATTCCATAGTACGGGACAATGAGATTTTACAAAATATCAGCTTTAATTACCCAAGAACGGAAAGTCAGCTCAAATACCTGGATTTGGGGACATTGCAAAACATAAACACCCTGGATTCAATTCCAGAACTTTTTGAACAGCTAAAAGCGGAGAATAACATTTACGCTTATTGGAAATGGTTTGTTATTTTAGCGTTGCTTCTGGCACTTATAGAGGTACTCATTCAAAAATTTGTTACATGAACATTCTGCTGAAGTCTGCAAAAATTGTGTGTCCGGATAACAAGGGTCTGCATTTAAAAAAGCGTGATATTCTCATTAAAAAAGGTATAATTGATAAGATCGGTGTGTCCTTGGAAGCCCCTTCGAATGCAAAAGTTGTGGAAAAAGATAATCTACACGTGTCCTTAGGTTGGTTCGATAGCAGCGTAAGTTTTGGGGAGCCTGGCTTTGAAGAACGTGAAACCATTGCCAATGGACTTTTTACTGCGGGCAAGAGCGGATTTACGGATATTGTGTTAAATCCAAATACGAACCCTGTTCCCGATACCAGTTCCGATATAGTTTTTTTAAAAGAAAGAGGACAGGGAAAAGCTACACAAGTTCACCCCATTGGCTCCCTGACCAAAAATTCCGACGGTGTAGACCTTGCAGAGCTATATGATATGAAAAATGCAGGTGCAGTGGCCTTTTATGATTTTAAAAAGCAGATAGCCAATCCCAATCTACTGAAAATTGCCCTGCTGTATGCGCAAAATTTTAATGGTTTGGTTCATTCCTTTCCTCAGGATAACAACATTAAGGGCAAAGGAGTGGTAAACGAAGGAGAAATATCCACCATGTTGGGCCTAAAAGGAATTCCCGCATTGGCGGAGGAGCTTCAGGTGGCCCGGGACTTGTTTATTCTGGAATACGCCGGTGGAAAATTGCATATTCCGACCATTTCCTCGGCCGGGTCGGTAAAACTAATAGCAGAAGCCAAGAAAAAAGGCTTGGACGTCACCTGCAGTACTGCAGTACATAATCTATTTTTTTCGGATGAGACCCTGAAGGGCTTTGATTCCAATTTTAAAGTGTCCCCTCCCCTTCGTGCAAAATCCGATTGTAAGGCATTGATCAAGGGGGTTAAAAATGGAACCATAGATTTTGTGACCTCAGATCATATACCGTTGGATGTAGAACACAAACGAGTTGAATTTGATAATGCGAAAAGCGGCAGTATTGGTCTGGAATCTGCTTTTGGCGCTTTGAACACCCTGTTCGAAATCGAGGAAACCATTAGGTTATTGACCAAAGGACGGGACAGATATCATATCGAGGAACCACAATTTACAGAAGGGAGCAAAGCCTGTCTTACCTTGTTCGATCCAGAACAGACCTACACTTTTGAAGTAAAGGATATTTTATCCACTTCAAAGAACAGTATGTTTATCGGTACTTCTTTAAAAGGAAAAGTTTACGGAATCATTAACAACGGCCAAAGCAATTTATAATGAGTAAGCCCCAACCTGGAAAAACCGCCGCAATAGTATCTTACCTTACCATTGTGGGTTGTTTGATTGCAATAACAATGAACATGGAACCAAAAAATACATTTGCCCGTTTCCATATTAGGCAAGCCTTTGGAATTCATATACTTTTCCATGCCCTCGCCATATTATTGACCTATACCGGATTAGCTTATTTGTCCATACCCATCTATCTTTTTTATTTGGTTATTTGGGTTTTTGGTTTTTTACAGGTTTTAAACGAGAACACAAAGCCTTTGCCGGTTTTGGGCAAGTATTTTCAACAATGGTTTACTTTCATATCATAAAATAGAAAAATGTCCCCTAAACCCCTATCCTTAACATATTTATTACGCCCTTCCTCTATACAATCCGGCAAAATACCGGCGCTGTTTATGTTCCACGGCTATGGGAGCAACGAGGAGGATTTATTTTCTTTTGCTTCGGAATTACCAGAAGAATTAATGGTTTTTTCCGTAAAGGCCCCGTATGATCTAGAACCTTTTGGACATGCTTGGTACGCCATCAATTTTGATGCAGAACAAGGCAAATGGAGCGACGATGAGCAAGCTAAGGAATCTAGGGAAAAAATAGTAGCCTTTATTGATGAGGCCATCGAAGCTTATGACCTGGATGAGGATAATATTTCTCTTCTGGGCTTTAGCCAAGGCACAATTTTGAGTTATTCGGTAGCATTATCGTATCCCGAAAAAATAAAGAATGTTGTTGCGCTCAGCGGTTACATCAATGAAAATATATTGGTGGAAGATTATGGACAAAAAGACCACAGTAAGTTGAGTTTTTATGCTTCACATGGTCAAGTGGACCAAGTTATCCCTTTGGAATGGGCCCAAAAATCCCCTGAATTTCTCAAAAACTTAAATATCCCAACTACTTACGAAGAGTTTCCGGTGGGGCACGGGGTTTCCCAGCAAAACTTTTTTTCCTTTAAAAAGTGGTTGCAACAACGGATTTGAGCAATTTTGAGAAGAAATCTAAAGAATTCAGAAATGCGTTACAGATGATATATTTTTTGCATGTGTCGAGCTAAGTACTGACTTGAGGCAAATTAATAGTCCTGTGGTGCGTAAAGTAAATGTTCGGCCAAAGTAAAATCTACGCTTAGATCATCTTTTAGCTCATATTTAATGATCATATCCCCCCAGTATTTTCCATCTGAGAAATCGGCCAAAATCCATTTATGGTTTAGTACTTTGATTTTGTTTATCTTAAAATCACTTTCCATCCCTTCGTAGGGAATTAAAGGATTATCTCCTTTTTGTTCGTTGGTTTCCAGTAATTTATCCTGGATGTAGAGCGATGGGTTCTCCAGTTTCATGTGGTCGTAATAGGCCAGGGCATCGTCGTTGTTCTCCAAGGTAAAGTATTGCATATCCAGTACCTTTAGATGCATGGTTTGTAGGGAATCTTCGAGTTTTACTACCTGGTTTTCCAATTTTTCCACATCAGAGCTCAATGCTTTTTGCATGTTACTACCAGTAACGTATTGAAAAAGTGCCAACAGAGCGGCAAAAACAAATAGGTATAGAAATATGTTTTTTTTCATGTATTTGAAAATTATATGAATTCTTAATTCCAATTAATGTCACATGGAACATAGTCGAGATGTTCCGTCCAGTATTGGGTAGGACTCAAAATGACAATCTGTTATTTTATAATCCTGCCATGATAACGAATTAAGAACTTCTATATTTTTATCTTTAGGTTATCGTAGGCCAAATGTACATTTTCTGGCAGTTTTTTTTCAACTTCTTTATGAAAACCCAGCAAAGCGCTGATATGGGTAAAATAGGTTTGTTCCGCGCCTACTTTTTCTGCAAATTCCAATGCTTCTTCCAAATTAAAATGGGAATGGTGGGGCTCAATACGCAGTGCATTGACCACTAAAATTTTTGCCCCTTTTATTTTTTTGATTTCCTCCTCCTCCACTCTTTTAACATCGGTCATGTAAACAAACTCTCCAAAGCGATAACCAAAAACCTGTAAACGGTTATGGTAGGCTTCAATAGGTACCACATCTAAATCGCCCAATGGAATATTCTTATTTTTAAAGACTTCGTGCACTTCTACCGCCGGGGCTCCGGGGTATCGGTCCTCATCGGCAAAAATATAATCAAACCGCCTACGGAGCGAATCCAAAACCCGTGGATGGGCATAAACGGGAATATCTCCCTGCCTAAAGAAAAATGGGCGAATATCATCGATGCCCGCAGTATGATCGGCATGCTCGTGGGTAAAAAGAATGCCATCCAGTCTTTCAATGGGATTTGTCAACATTTGCTGTCGAAAATCAGGGCCACAATCAATAACATAATTATATTTTTCCCAAGAAATCAAAACCGATACACGCAGTCTTTTATCCTTAGGGTCTGTACTAAGACAAACGGGATGGTTGCTTCCGATCACGGGTATGCCCTGCGAAGTGCCCGTGCCTAAAAAAGTAATGGTCATCTTATCATCCATTAAAACCAAAATTATAACTTATTTATTTAATAGATTGCCCGAAGAGTGTAACTTTGCTGTAGTTTAAAAATTTGGAAATGCCCAGCGTACCAAGCAAAGAAAATTCTTTTGAAAATATTCCTTCCATAAAGGCGAAAACCTTAAGGATAAATTTGAATCGAGATATTTACGGAACTTTTGCCGAGATCGGAGCGGGACAAGAAACCGCCAGACATTTTTTTAGAGCTGGTGGCGCGTCCGGAACTATTGCAAAGGCAATGAGCGCCTACGACAAATCTTTTAGCGATGCCATTTATGGAATCGAAGAGGATGGCCGTTACGTTACACAATCCCGATTAAAAAAGATGTTGGACCACGAAATGCGTTTGGTGGAAGAACGGATCAGTAGGGACAACAACCCCGATTACCTGTTCTTTAGTTATGCCAATACTGTGGCTACCATCGATTTTTCAAAAAGATACAAAGGGCATGGTTGGGTCGGTCTTCGTTTTCAATTAGACCCGGACCAAAAGGAGTACGACGAAATTATTCTCCATATTCGATTTAAACAAAACGAGGCCAGATTACAACAGGAAACCCTCGGTATTTTAGGTGTTAATTTAATTTACGGTGCCTTTTTTAAGTTCCACAAGCCCAAAAAGCTCTTAAAATATCTATACGATCATATCGACCACGATACTTTGGAGATTGATATGATCAACTTTACCGGGCCTAATTTTTCCGAGGTCGACAACCGTTTAATGAGTCTTCAACTTATTAAAAACGATATGACGGATGCGGTAATGTTCGGCCCCGATGGGCATAACCTTTTGCCTGCGGCCGTGCTTTACAAGAAAAACATTTTGGCTCTTCGCGGTAGTTTTAGACCGGTGACCAAGGTGAATATGGACATGTTCCAGAAATCGTACGATATTTTTATTCGGGAGCAAACAGTAGATATGGACAATGCCATTGTAGTTTTCGAAATTACCTTGTCCAACCTAAAAGCTTCGGGTGAAATAGATGAGCAAGACTTTATGGATCGTGCGGAGCTTCTTTGTTCCCTGGGGCATACGGTGCTTATTTCCAAATTCCAAGAATATTATAAGTTGGTGGAATACTTTAACAGCTACACCAAGGCCAAAATTGGATTGACCATGGGCGTGAACAACTTGGTAGATGTTTTTGATGAAAAATACTATCGTCACTTGAGCGGTGGTATTCTTGAAGCGTTCGGCAAACTGTTCTTTAAAGATTTAAAAGTGTACCTCTACCCTATGAAAGATCCAGAAACGGGACAGGTGCTTACCAGCAACAATGTAAAGGTTCATCCAAGAATGAAAGAATTGTACAAATTCTTTAAATATAACGGAAAGGTGATGGATATTATTGATTATGACCCGGATGTGCTCCATATTTTCTCGAGGGATGTTCTTAAAAGAATCATTAACAAGGATGATGGATGGGAAGAAGAATTACCGGAGGGTATTGCTGAAATAATCAAAGAAAAAAACTTATTTACCAGAAAGGTTCTTGAGAAAAAAGAATAAGCAAAAAGGCACTGAAATCAGTGCCTTTTTTACTTTATTACGTTTTTGTTGTCCGTTCGAGCGAAATCGAGAACTTTAAAATGCCTCCTGTTTATTGACATCTCGACTACGCTCGATGAGAAAAAAAGTATTTTAAGACAATATCTGCGCAGCGTGGTCTTTGGTTTTTACTTTACTGATAACGTTTTCTACCACTCCATCCCCATCAATAATAAAAGTGGTACGATGGATACCGTCGTATTCTTTTCCCATAAACTTTTTTGGCCCCCAAACACCAAAGGTATTGATTACGGTATGGTCTTCGTCTGCCAATAAGGGAAAAGGAAACTCGTATTTGTTCCTAAAATTGGATTGTCTTTTTTCTGAATCGGCACTAACGCCCAAAAGCTCAAAACCTTGATCTTGCAATTCCTTATAATTGTCCCGTAAATTACAGGCTTCGGCCGTACATCCAGGAGTACTTGCTTTAGGGTAGAAAAATACCACTAACTTCTTGCCTTTGTAATCACTAAGATTAATTGTATTGCCGTCTTGGTCTTTTGCTGAAAAATCAGGTACTTTATCTCCTATTTTTAACATATTCATGATCTTTGTGATTGAATTTATTGTTTAATATTTATACAAGCAAAGTTAAACAAATATGACCAAACAAGAAAAGGTTGATTTTGCCGTAAAAACCTTGGATGAACTTTATCCTACCATTCCCATACCTTTAGATCATAAGGATCCCTATACCTTGTTGATTGCAGTTTTGCTATCCGCACAAAGTACCGATGTTCGTGTCAATCAAATTACCCCTCTTTTATTTGAAAAGGCCGATAATCCATACGATATGGTAAAGTTATCTGAGGAAGAGATTCGGGAGATCATTAAGCCAGTGGGTCTATCCCCTATGAAAGCAAAAGGTATTTATGGACTTTCCAAAATATTGATAGAAAAGTACAATGGCAAGGTACCCAGGGATATTGCTTTGTTGGAAGAATTGCCTGCAGTGGGACATAAAACCGCAAGTGTAGTGGTTTCACAAGCCTTTGGGATTCCAGCCTTTCCTGTGGACACCCATATTCATAGGTTGATGTACCGTTGGGGTTTTAGCAATGGCAAAAATGTGGTACAGACCGAACGTGATGCCAAACGTTTATTTCCAAAAGAAATCTGGAACAGGTTGCATCTTCAAATAATTTGGTATGGCCGGGAATATTCGCCTGCCAGGGGCTGGGACTTGGAAAAGGATATTATCACCAAGACTATTGGGCGCAAATCGGTGATCAACGAATACTATAAAAACAAAAAGAGCCGCTAATTGCGGCTCTTTTCGTCAGTTTGATCCTTAAATTAATTCAATGTTACTTCAAACTGGTGTTTTTTGTAGTCAACTACATGAATCGATTTTGAAAAGCTAAGTAAGAAATCAACAGTTTTCTGGCTCGCTTTTACCGTTTTTACGGATTTTTGTTCTTCAGAGTAAATGTTTTCCATATTCTAGCGTAAGTAATTGTTTCCATTATATAACGGCGCTAGATTGGAAATATTGCAGCGTTCGACGTAATGCCGATTAATTCGTTAAAACGATGTTCTTACGCTCAACTATTTTTCTAAGGTTAATAAGGGCGTATCGCATTCTGCCCAAAGCTGTGTTAATACTAACGTTGGTGTTTTCGGATATCTCTTTGAAACTCATGTCCTTGTAGATTCGCATGATAAGTACTTCGCGCTGGTCGTCCGGTAACTCATCGATCAAAAGGGTAAGATCACTTTCTATTTGATCTTTAATGATCTGTTTTTCGGCGTTCAATTTCTCGTCGTGGATTACGGAGAAGATGTTGAAATCGTCGCTTCCCTCAAATTTGGGCATTCTCTTGTTTTTACGGAAATGGTCTATCACCAAATTGTGGGCAATCCGCATTACCCAAGGTAAAAATTTACCCTCTTCGCTGTAGCTTCCTTTTTTCAAGGTTTTGATCACCTTAATAAAAGTGTCCTGGAAGATGTCCTCTGCCACATCTCTATCCAAAACTTTGCTGTAAATAAAGCTGGTGATTCTTTGGTTGTGTCTGTTGATCAGGATTTCAAGAGCCTTTTCGTCTCCGTTAATGTAGTTCTTTACTAAAATCGAGTCATTAATCTGTAGCTGTTCCATACAAATTACTTTTTTGGGTTAAAATCACAGCCCTTCCTTTGCCAAGAAAGACTTTAGTTATTCAGTTTTTAATCTTTAAAAAGTAATTATTCTGTATAGGCCTATCAGGATTTTAATTACACTTCAAATATAGATAAATAGGGAGGCGACCTAAAAATCTATGTTGTGAGTTGACGATTTTTATATGTTAACTGATACAATATACGTATAAAGTGCAGTGTATCGTATCTTTGGAACCCTAATTTTAACATATGGCAATCAATATCAACGTGGATCCTAAGCAGAATATTATAATCAAAGGTGCCAAACTGCATAACCTAAAGAATATCGATGTTGTGATTCCAAGAAATAAGTTGGTGGTTATCACAGGATTATCCGGTTCTGGAAAATCGAGTTTGGCTTTTGATACACTTTATGCCGAAGGACAGCGTAGATATGTGGAAAGTCTTTCCTCCTATGCACGACAGTTCTTGGGAAAATTGGACAAACCCAAAGTGGACTATATTAAAGGTATAGCCCCTGCCATTGCCATAGAACAAAAAGTAAATTCCACCAACCCAAGATCTACGGTGGGCACTACCACGGAAATATACGATTACCTAAAACTGCTTTACGCACGTATTGGGAAAACCATTTCACCTATTTCTGGCAAAGTGGTTAAAAAGCATACCGTAACCGATGTTATCGACTACATAAAGCAGTTGAACGAAAGGGACAAACTTCTTTTGTTGTCCCCCATAACCATATCCGACGAACGAGAACCGCTAAAATCGTTGGAGCTTTTTTCCAAACAAGGGTATGCCAGGATAAAATATAAGGGAGAAGTCATCCGTATTGATCAAGCCCCGGAAGATATCGGTAGGGAATTCAATCTTGTAGTAGATCGTATTATAGTGAAGAATGATGAGGATTTCTGGAACCGTTTGGCCAATGCAGTGGACAATGCGTTTTTTGAAGGTAAGGGAACCTGTGCCATAGAAAACCATCAGACTGGCGAGATCAAAACATTCAGCAACCAGTTTGAGTTGGACGGAATGAAGTTTTTGGAACCCAATGTACACTTGTTCAGTTTTAACAATCCTTACGGTGCATGCCCAAAGTGCGAAGGATATGGTGATGTAATAGGTATTGATGAAGACCTGGTAATTCCCAACACCTCTTTATCCGTTTATGAAAATGCAATCTTCCCTTGGCGTGGCGAAAGTATGGGCTGGTACAGGGATCAATTGGTAAATTCGGCATACAAGTTCGACTTTCCCATACATAAACCTTGGTTCGAACTTTCGGATTCCCAAAAACAATTGGTTTGGGACGGCAACGAACATTTTATTGGTATACATAAATTTTTTGAGCAACTGGAGGAGAAAAGCTATAAAATCCAGAACAGGGTAATGTTGTCCAGATACCGAGGTAAAACCAAATGCTCCGTATGTAAAGGAAAACGCCTGCGCAAAGAAGCGAACTTTGTAAAAGTGGACAATAAATCCATTTCAGATCTAATAGAGCTGCCCATTAAACAATTAATGCCGTTTTTTAACGGCTTACAGCTGTCAGAGCACGACACGGCAATATCCAAACGATTGCTCAAGGAAATTACCACCCGATTGGAGTTTTTGGACAAGGTCGGTCTAGGTTATCTTACATTAAATCGAAAATCCAACACCCTTTCCGGAGGGGAAAGTCAACGGATTAATCTTGCCACATCCTTGGGAAGCAGTTTAGTGGGGTCCATGTATATTTTGGACGAACCCAGCATTGGACTTCATCCCAGGGACACCGAAAATTTGATCGAAGTATTAAAATCACTTCGTGATCTGGGGAATACCGTTATTGTAGTAGAACACGATGAAGAAATTATGAAAGCTGCCGATGAAATTATCGATATTGGCCCAGAAGCGGGGACCCTGGGCGGAAACGTAGTGGCTACCGGGGATTGGGAAACCATCTTACAGGCCGATTCGTTAACGGCAAACTATCTTAATGGAACCATGGAAATCCCTGTTCCTTCAGAACGGAGAAACTCAAAGCATTACATTCAAATTAAAGGAGCGAGAGAGAACAATCTCAAAAACATAGATGTTACTTTTCCTTTGAATGTACTCACAGTGGTCACCGGTGTGTCGGGAAGTGGAAAAAGTACCTTGGTCCGTAAAATTCTGTATCCTTCTATTTTGAAGGAAACAGGGGGGTATGGTGAAAAGGCCGGACAGTTCTCGGAAATGTATGGCAAGTATGCCCATATCAAACATGTGGAATTTGTAGATCAAAACCCGATTGGCCGTTCCTCGCGCTCCAATCCGGTCACTTATATTAAAGCCTACGATGATATAAGAAGTCTGCTCGCTTCGCAAAAACTGAGCAAGCTACGTGGTTATAAGGCCAAACACTTTTCCTTTAATGTAGATGGTGGTCGTTGCGAAAAATGTAAGGGAGAGGGAGAGATTACCGTAGAGATGCAGTTTATGGCCGATGTACATTTGGAGTGTGATGTATGTGGCGGCAAACGTTTTAAAAAGGAAATCCTGGAAGTCCAGTTCGAAGGTAAGAACATAGATGATATCTTGAACATGACCATTGACGATGCCATTGATCACTTTACCAAGTACAATCAGAACAAGATCGTAACCAAGCTAAAACCGTTGCAAGATGTAGGATTGGGTTATGTTACCTTGGGGCAATCCTCTTCCACCCTATCTGGCGGTGAGGCACAACGTATAAAACTTGCATCATTCCTGGTGAAAGGTCATACCAAGGAAAAAGCCTTGTTCATTTTTGATGAACCCACTACGGGTCTTCATTTTCACGATATCAAGAAACTGCTCAAATCCTTTGAAGAACTTTTGGACAAGGGACATTCCATTATTGTTATCGAACACAATATGGAGCTCATAAAATGTGCTGATTACATTATAGACCTAGGCCCTGAAGGCGGTGAGAAAGGCGGGAACTTGGTAGTCGAAGGTACTCCGGAGGAAATTGTTAACCATGTCGGGTCCTATACGGCACATTATTTAAAGAAGAGTCTGTATTAAAACCACATAACATTATTTAATATCCTTTACAATAATTAACTGATCATATTACTTACTTGATCAGGATTTGCTATTGATATCTGCCTGTTCTCCTAAGCATATAATGTCATTTATAAACTCAAAACGGCCATACGTCAATTGAGCCGCATGACACGTCAATTCGTTACCTAAAAACTGCTTGGTAAAGAAGATATTTGCCCCAAATTGTGTGTTCTAGTCAACCTAATAATATTGGTTTGTACATGTTTTACGATCAGCATATAAACTAGGGTCGATAGGTTTACACACCTAAAAACACAACCACTTTTATTGCAAGAGTATTAAACCATTCAGCATGAACAATACTACTTACTCCAAGGTATTTATCAAACCTATTTTGATTTTAGCAACACTCGTTCTAACCTTATTAACATTACAATTTGGTTTTGCCATAATCACTGACAAAGTATTCATCCTCGCAAATGAAGCCGAATCAAGAAAGAACCCTGTCCTTGTAAATACCGATCAACCATTTGTTCCCGATATCTCCATAACCGTTGGTGGCAATCCCTTGGATGCTATTGAGGGAAATCCTGGCTGTAATCTAATATTGTATGAGATAACAGTAACCAATACGGGTGACGACAATCTTGTGAACATAGAAATATTCGATGATTTATTTGATGGAAATCTTGTTGGTCCAACGGAAAGTTTAACAGAAGACAATATCTTGGAGGTTGGTGAGCAATGGACATATACTGTCGCCCATGTAACAACGGTACAGGAAAAAGTGGCCCAACAAGTGGAAACTGCTACTGTGGTTACAGCAAATGTTCAAGGACAGCCCGATCAAATGGTCAATGATAATGATTCCACGGTAATTGTACTACCTGCATGTCCTTCAAATACAGATATTGCCGTTGTCAAGGTAGGCGTACCCTTGAATGCGCTAGAAGGAGGCCCCGGATGTAATTTGGTACTGTATCAAATTAGTGTTACCAGTGAAGGAGGAAACAATTTGGAAAATGTAGTGCTAAATGACCCTTTACTGGGTGGGGATTTAGTTGGTCCTGATGGTGGTGACGATAACAACAATAACATATTAGAACCCGGTGAAACATGGATATATACCGTACCATACATAACATCGGTTCAGGATAAATTTGCAGAAGAGGTCGTCAATCAAGCAACGGCAACAGCAAATATTGAGGGAGATTTAAATGCCATAGTTCTCGACTTATCCGATGATGACAGCGTTTTGGAAAATGACGAGACCGTTACGATTTTACCTTCTTGTCCATCAAAAACAGATATTGCCGTTGTTAAGCAAGGGGTTGCTTTGGAAGATGTAGAGGCAGGTCCTGGATGTAACTTGATTTTATATGAGTTTACCGTAACCAATCAAGGTGTGGATATTCTGGAGAATGTGGTTTTAAATGACCCTTTGCTCGGAGGTGATATAGCCGGACCATTAACAGGTGATGAAAATAATGATGGTCTCTTGGATGTAGATGAAGTTTGGATCTATTCTGCGGTCTACTTAACTACCCAACAAGATCTGATCAATGGCTATTTTGAAAACCAAGCAACTGTCTCCGCCAATCTTCTAGGGTTTCCCAATGAGCTGGCTATCGACCTTTCAGACGATGATAGCGTACTTGAAAACGACCCAACAGTTGTAGATCTGTCTTTTTGCGCAGTACCGGATATCGGATTAATAAAAGAAGGAAATTTGTTGGACATTGACGCCGACGGCTGTATAGAAAGTATCTTGTACACATTTACTGTTACCAACTTGGGCGATGTGGACTTAGATGAAGTCATACTCGAAGACCCCTTGTTCAATGGGGCCATTGCAGGCCCGGACTCGGAAAGCATTCTGGAAAATGGCATCCTTCAAGTAGATGAAGTATGGGTGTATACTGCAATATATGCTATTACGCAAGAAGATATTGATGCCACTCTGGTAATCAACCAAGCTACAGTTACGGCAGAAGTGGTGGATACTGAAAATCAAATATCCGACCTGTCAGATGATGACAGCAATTTTCAAGATAGTCCAACTCGCACAGAAGTACCAGATGATGCCTGTACCGAAGGAGCACCAGGCATTGGGCTTATTAAAGAAGGTACCGTAATTGATGTTGATGGTGATGGTTGTCAGGAAAGCATCCTATATACCTTCACTTTGACCAATATCGGTGATGTAGATATTGATGAAATCATGTTGGAAGACGAACTCCTTGGCGGCGAGGTGCCCGGCCCTGTAGATGGATCCGACATCAATGATGACAGTATCCTATCCGTAGGCGAAACGTGGACCTATGAGGCCATTTATTCCATTACCCAAGAAGACATAGACAATGCCGCTGTGGTCAATCAAGCAGAGGTGAACGGAGAGGTCATTGACACAGAAATTGTAGTATCCGATTTGTCCGATGAGGATAGTCTTTTTGAGAATGAGCCCACAAGGACGGCCGTACCGGACGATTCATGTACTGATGGAGGAGGTATTGGATTGATTAAAGAAGCTGAATTAATCGATATTGACCAGGATGGTTGTATAGAAAGTATCCGTTATACCTTCACTATTACAAATGTTGGAGGAATCGACTTGGAAAATGTTTCACTAAAAGACGAAGTACTCTTTGGACAAGAAGAAATACCAGGTCCAGATTCTGAGAGTATCAGCGAAAATGGAATACTTCAAGTCGATGAATTATGGGTATACACTGCTGTTTACCCTATCACCCAAGAAGATATTGACAATGGTTTTGTAATCAACCAAGCCATTGTCTACGCAGAGTTAATAGACTCAAATTTCATTGTCTTCGATTTATCCGATGATGATAGCAACTTCGAGGATACCCCAACTAGAACAGAAGTTCCCAACGATGCGTGCCCTGGTGACGGAGGGGGTAACGATACTCCACTGTTCGGAATCGCAGTAATCAAAATTGGAACTGGCATTGACTTGGACAACGATGGTTGCGATGATAGTATAAGGTATGACTTTACCGTAATAAATACAGGTACGATCAACTTGGAAAATGTAGTCCTTACAGACCAGCTACTAGGTGGAACCGTAAATGGATTGGAAGTTACCGAAGAATCACAAGATGGCATATTGGAGCCTGGTGAGGAATGGTTGTATACTGCAATATATAATCTTGCACAAGTGGATATCGATGGCATCTTCGTGGATAACCAAGCCGTGGTAACCGCAGATATAATTGATACCACGGATTCCGTTTTTGATAATTCCGATGATAACAGTTATGAAGAAAACGACATTACTTCCATGAATGTAAGCGGCTTTTGTGAATATTCCGGAGGAGGTATTGGTTTTGAAATTTTCAACGGAATTACGCCCAATGGGGATGGCATCAATGATTATTTTCGAATTCTGGGTATAGAAAACTATCCGGACAACAATGTGAAAATATTTAATCGTTGGGGGGTTCAAGTCTATGAAGTCAATGGTTATGGACAAGGGAACAACCTATTCTACGGAATTTCCGAAGGTAGAGCTACGCTCCAGCAAGATAGGGAGTTGCCCAGTGGAACCTATTTCTACATTCTAACATTTACCGGTGAAGATAATCCTGGGAAAGAAAGCTATTCGGGCTACCTATATATCAACAGGAATTAATACGGCCGACCAATAAAAAAATCACAAATCTAGAATTTTATCAAGAGGATGATACATCTTAAAAATTATAGAAACTTTGGGCTTCTGGCACTCCTGTTTCTATCCGCAACAGTGGCAACAAAGGCCCAACAGGATCCACAGTACACTCAATATATGTACAATACCCAGGTGGTAAACCCGGCATATGCCGGCAACAGGGAAGTATTGAGTTTTGGCCTTTTGGGTAGAACACAATGGGTAAGTCTCGAGGGGTCTCCCGAAACGGGTACATTTACAGTAAATTCCCCTATTGGACTTTATGATAATATGGGACTTGGACTATCCATTGTTTATGATCGAATAGGTCCGGCAATGGAATCCAACGTGGTAGTGGACTACTCATACTCCATAAACCTATCATATGACACAAAATTGGCATTCGGCATAAAAGCTGGATTGGATATGTTGGATGTGGACTATAGTAAATTGAACATTTTTAATCCGAACGATGCCTACTTTCAGACCAATGTGGATAATGAACTGAGACCGCAAATCGGTGCTGGTTTATATTTAAACACAGATAAATTCTACGCTGGTCTTTCCGTTCCCAATTTTTTGAATTCCCGACATTATGATGAAAGTGCATTGGAAAATGCGGACACTAATGACATAGCTATCGAACGCTTGCACTATTTCTTCATCACCGGTTATGTTTTTGATTTAAATGAAAACCTGAAGTTTAAACCTGCAACCTTGGTAAAATACGTAAGTGGTTCTCCATTGCAATGGGATGTATCCGCAAACTTTCTGATCAATGAAAAGTTTACTTTGGGGGCATCTTATCGATGGACTGCTTCGTTAAGTGCGTTGGCCGGATTTCAAATATCACCGAACTTCTTCGCAGGTATAGCCTACGATTATCAAACTACCGATATTGAAATGTACAGTGATGGATCCTACGAAGTATTTCTTCGTTTCGATATTTTCAAAAAGTCAGACCGAATTATAACCCCAAGATTCTTTTAATACAATCACCATGAAAAGAAGCATTCTAATACATGTGTTTTCCATCTTTTTGTTGGTCGGGAGCACATTCGCTCAAGAAACCAAAATAAAGTATGCCAATGAAGAATTTGATAATTACGACTTCATAGATGCCCGAAAAATATACCTAAGCGTGGTGGAGGATGGTTATGAATCAGCACAAATATTTGAGAAATTGGGAGATACCTATTACTTCAATAGTGAATATGCGAAGGCCAACCAATGGTACGGTAAACTCATGGAAAAATACCCAAATAATATTAAGCCCGAATACTATTACCGCACAGCACAAACGCTCAAAAGTGTTGGGGAATATGATAGGTCCAAGGCGATGATGGAAAAGTTCTGGAAATCTTCACCTTCCAATATGGCGAATGGGCAAATGGATAACTGGAAGTCCTTTGAAGAGCTTAAAGAACATCAAAACAAAAAATTTAAAGTAACCAATATTACAACGGATTTGACGGGTTCGGACTTTGGCCCTTCATTTTATGGAAATAAAATTGTCTTTGCATCCTCATCCATCAATACGGAAGGAAATAAGGTGCATGATTGGAACGGTCTTCCCTATTTAGATCTGTTTGAAGCTGAAATCATTGAAAATGGAAAACTGACCAATGTTAAATCATTGAAAGGGGATATCAATTCACCTTACCACGAATCCTCTGCCGTTTTTACCAAAAATGGGAAAACGGTATACTTTACGAGAAATAATTTTATCGATGGTAAAAAGAAAAGGGGCAAAAAACGATTGGTGTGCTTAAAAATCTATAAAGCCACAAAGAATGATGATGGAACTTGGGGCAACGTACAAGAACTTCCATTTAATGATGACTCCTACTCTACCGCCCACCCCGCCTTGAACATCGAGGAAACCCGATTGTATTTTTCCTCCAACCGACCGGGGTCCATTGGTGAATCCGATTTATGGTATGTGGACATTCTTAACGCCAATGAGTATGGTGAACCCATCAACTTGGGTCCCAATATTAACACCGAACAACGGGAGACATTCCCATTTATAAGCGACAGAAACACACTGTTCTTTTCCAGTGACGGCCATCTTGGACTTGGAGGATTGGACATTTACAAGGTTTCCAGTGCCAATGACATCGATTCAGGAGGTATTGTGAATTTGGGGCAACCTATTAACTCTAACCAAGATGATTTTGGAATCATTGTAAAAGAAAATGAAAAACTGGGGTACTTTTCTTCAAACAGGGAAGGAAACAGTGGCAGCAGTTCGGATGATATCTACGCCATATCAGAGAATTGTATGCCAATCATCTATGGAGCGATAACCGATGCAAATACCGGTGATCCACTCCAAGGCTCAATGGTGTACCTTTTGGACGAAGACAACAATATTATTTCACAATTGGTTACAGAATCCAACGGTAATTATGAGTTTGATGAGGATATTGAATGTGAAAAACATTATGTGGTCCGCGCTTCAAACGATGAAAAAGATTACCAACCTAAAGAACAATTGGTAACGACTCCAGAGGGTTCTATGATGCTGCAGGTCAATATAGCCCTTACACCCCCCGATTGCCCTGTATATGATTTGGGATGCAGACTAGATCTACAGCCCATTTATTTTGATTTTGACAAACACAGCATACGCCCAGACGCAGAAGTGGAACTGGCCAAAATATTACAGGCCATGAAGCAACATCCACAGTTGAGCATTCACATTGAATCCCATACGGATTCCAGAGGTAATGACGAGTACAATATGCAATTATCCAACAGAAGGGCCAACTCCACACTCGAATGGTTGGTTGGTCATGGAATTGACCGCAAAAGATTATCCTCTAAAGGATATGGAGAATCTCAGCTCATAAATAATTGCTCTAATGGTGTAAATTGTTCAGAAGAAGCACACCAATTGAACAGAAGATCTATGTTTATCATAAAATAAGTTGTTTTCTAGTTTTTTCAATACTGTATATCAGCGTGTTATATTTTTTGGCACGCTGATTGCTTAATACAAGGTGGGTGTAAATATTTGCATCTGGAACTTAAAACCTTGTAGTATGAAAAAGTTAGTACTCATTATAGCAGCGGTTGTTTTTGGAATACCAAGTATCCAAGCAGAAACAACAAATACAAAGGTTACCGCACCTAATTATCGATATGGAAATTCTTTCATCTTTGTAGAAGATGGGGTTACTTTTTCCGTTTATCCCGATGGTGAGTTCGATTTCTATATGGACAACAGGGTAAATGTTGGCGTAGGAGCTAGAATTGGCAATGTCGGTATCACTTTTAACTCCGGATATAACTACAATCCATTTGTTCAGTACGATGATTACGGTGCTGTAATACAAGTAGAGAACACCCCTATTTTTTACGATTACTATGGTCGTGTATCACAAATAGGAAATGTGGATATCTGGTACAACAATGGTAGGGTACGGAGAATTGGTGGCCTACAAGTTTACTATAATGGTGGAGTTTTTAGTCACTACACAGGGTTTATCAATGTATATAATCGAAGATATGTGTACAGACCTTTTCACAGATATTTTATAAGACCGACCGTTGGTTTTTGCAACGTATACACTAGACCGTACAGAAGGTATTACAGACCTGTTCGATATACATATTATACACCCTATAGATACAATCCAAGACGTGCTTATGCAAGAGTTGGCAAAGTCTATAGAAATGATAACAGGTATAGAAGGGACAAAATCTATAGAAATGACAGAAGAGTTTCTGTAAGGGACAATAGCGCCAGAAGGGCCGATTATGGAAGAAGCAATGCAACGGTGTCCAAAAATTCCTCAAGAAGAGGATACTCAACAGCAAACCGTTCCAGCAATACCTTAAAAAGAAATACGGTGGCTTCAAGGAGTTCCAGTAGCAATAATTACAGAAAATCCAACAACGTTGGTCGATCAAGTAGAACTGTGACCACCAATACAAAGGTCACTCGAACTCCGAACAAGAGAACCGCGAGCACAAGAAAAGTGACCAGTAACTCACGAGGGACCACTGTAAAACGCACAAGTAGTAGTACATATAAAAAGCCTCAATCGGTAGCAAGGTCTTCCAATAGAACAACGCTGAACAAAGGCAACTCTACACGCAGAACAGTGTCCAAAAGTGCAAGGCCAAGTGTCAAGAAAAGCACCGTGAGCAGAAAAAGTAGTTCAAGAGCAACGGTAAGCCGGAGTTCTGGCAATAGAAAAAGTAATACAAGTGCTTCAAGGTCCTCGAGATCTTCAAGAAGTAACAATTAGAAAGATTTTTTAGGTTGGTTAGTTGTATGCCCCGTAGCTGAATTTATTCGCTACGGGGTATTTTTTTGAGCCATTTGGACAATATTCCGGATACATCCTCTGAAATATTAAAACGGTACAAAATACCTAAGTACATTACAGATACCAATATGGATTTTAAACCAATATTTATTATCGGATGAAATTGAAACTGCACAAAATCGAACAGTACAATCAATAAGACCAAGGTCGAAAAAACCTTAAATGTCGCCGAGGTAAAAGGCAAAATGCCAAATTTCAGCTTCACAAAAACCAATTTTACCAGATTAAAGATAAAAATAGAGACAAAACTGGCCCATGCAGCCCCTTCCATACCTAATTTGGGAATCAACAAAAAGTTGAGCAAAATGGTCAAGGCAGCCAAACAGACCCCGAACAACAACACCGTTTTATAGTATTTAGAGTTGTACAAGATAGAATTTATGTTTCCCAAAAGTGAATCCATAACCTTGGCCAAACCGATCAAGAACACAATGGTGAAGCCATTTCTATAATTTTTGGGAAGCATTAAATATAAGTCGTTGAGGTTTAAAATAATCAAAATGAACAAGATGCCCGAAGCAATGAACAGTGTTAGGGAAGTTTTTTTGTACAAAGTATCCAGACCAGCTTCATTTTTGGTATTCAATAGCTCTGCTGTTAATGGATAAGTAATCTGGTGCATGGCACGAGACGGTACAATAATCACAGTAGCGATATAAACGGACACTCCATAATACGCCACATTTTCTATACTGATGAACTGATTCAGCATCACTTTGTCTATTTCCAACAAAACCAGGGATGCAGATCCTCCCAAAATAATTAAAAAAGAATAGGACAGGATTTCTTTGGTATAGTTCGGAAAATTAAAACTAAACTTGGGCATCCGAAGGGAAAAAGCATACATTTTAATGATCAGTGTCCGCAATAGATACAATCCTACCAAACATTTGAAAAACATATCCAATGAGATCACATCAAAATAAAAAAGGACAAGCAAAAGGGACACCCCTACCCTGGCAAAAACCTCCTTCATAAAGTTTCCGAAAACCGACTTTAGATGCACCTTGGTCCAGGAGTAAAATACTTCAAAATAGCCCATCGCTAGTCCCACAAAAAAGACATACCACAGATAATCCTTTACCATAGGGTTTACTTGGGACACCCAATCGCCAATGGGATCGTACCAAATCAAGCCGACCAAGGCAACGGGAACTACCCCGAGCAGCGGAACCAACAACATCAAGGTAAAAAAACCATCTTTTTCGGTCTCTTGATGATTGCTATAAAACTTGATCATGGTATTGTGCACCCCAAATGCCATTAGCGGCATTAATATGGCTCCCGAAGCCAAAATAAAGGTTACCAGACCGTAATATTTGTCCGGCAGTATTTTGGTATACAGAAACAATGTATTAATAGCTCCAAAAAAGAACCCCAAATACGTTACTACTGTATTTTGTATGGATTGCTTAAGAACAACGCCCATTAGATAAATTTAGCCAAAGATTCCGTTAACGCCCGTCTGTGATATTGCTCCACTCCTTCTGAATTACAACCTAAAGTTCCTTTTTCGTACTGATGGAATGCCTCCAAAAGTACAGTTTTTAAAGTCGCTACATTATTATGCAAACAGAACGTTCCTGCTTTATGGTCCACGACCATAGCACCCGCCTCCCAGCCTTGTGGTCCTATGGCCAAAATAGGTCGCTTGGCATTCAAATATTCGAACAGTTTTCCTGGAATAATACCTTTGGTTTCTTTGGAATCAATCTCCAACAGCAATAGCAATTGTGACTTTTGCTGGGTTTCCAAAACCTTATCGTGTGGAAGATAGCCCAATTGTTCCACATAGTCGGTAAGTCCAAAATCCTTAATGGATTGTAGCACTTCCTCCCCCACTACACCTGCCAGTTGGATATGTAAAGCGTCTTTGAACAATTCATTTTCAGACAATAGTTCCTGTACAGCTTTCCAAAAACCTAAAGGGTTTCTGCCTGTCAACAACGAACCAATATGTGAAATGGTAAACTTTTTATCCAAGGCAACCAATGGCAATTCATCATCAAAACCATTGGTGATCACTTTAATGGGCTTGGGAGTTATGGCCTCAAATTCCAATTTTGTGGTTTTGCTTGTTACCACGATCTTATCTGCTCGTAAAAGAACGCCTTTTTCCAGTGCCTTATGTTTTAAATGGGCATAATTGGTGAGACGTAAACTTTTGTGGTACCCAATAGTGGTCCATGGGTCTCTAAAGTCGGCGACCCATTGGATATTGTACTTTTTTTTGAGTCCAAGTCCGATCAAATGTAAACTGTGCGGTGGCCCTGTTGTGACAATAGTGGTTATGCCCTCGTCCGCAATTACCTTCGCCAAATAAGAAATGGATGGTTTTACCCAAAGTTTCCTCGCATCAGGAATAAAAAAGTTACCGCGAATCCAAAGCAGCACCTTCTCTATAAAAGATGGATCTTTCTCCTTTATAATTCCAGAACTTATGGTCCTTGTTTTCTTTTTGGACAATATTGAGGCCCAACCGTAGGGCTCTTTTATGGGACGTTTCAGTATTCGGATGGAACTTGGAACTTCGTTCACCAGCTTGTTATCGATTATCGGATAGCTGGGGTTTTCCGGAACATAAACGATGGGGTCCAACCCAAGTTCGGGCAAGTATTTTACAAATTTGAGCCATCGCTGTACACCTGGTCCGCCCGCCGGAGGCCAATAATACGCTATGACCAAAATTTTTCGCATTAGGCCTCTTCTTTTTTACGCGAGAACAATGTAAAGCCCAGTCCCCCAACTATAATTATGCCAAGCAGGATGTTGGCCACCAAGCTGATCTGACTACCAGTTTCCACCACCTCGGGCTCAAACTTGAATTCGATTTCGTGCTCACCAGCGGGTACCTTGATACCGCGAAGTGCATAGTTTACTTTGTAATGTTCCTGAAATTCACCATCTACAAAAGCATTCCAGCCCGATGGATAATGCATCTCGGAGAATACGGCAAAACCAGTATTGGGGTTTTTAGATGTATATTTTAGGTAATTGGGGCGGTAATCCACCAAATCTATTCTTGCCAACGAATCTGCTGTGTAACGCATCTTGGTCAATTCCGGATATTGCGCCGTGTTCACCACGGCCTGTGTCTTGGAATTAAAATCGCCCAGTTTTTGGATTGCCTCGTTGGCAGATGAAACGGCCACCAATTGATCCACAAACCAAGCATTACCGTTGGCATCTGGATTTACAGCCGGAAAACTATTGCCTTCCTCATCTTGTTGGATAATATATTTAACATTCAACATATTAAGAACCTGAAGGTTGTTCTGGTACAAATGATACTCGAACAGATCTTGCAGTGCCCGTGGTTTCGCAGCATGGTAGCCACCGATCGATTTATGAAAATAGGAGGTTCGTGAACCATTTAAGCCTTCCTGAGGGTCAAAAACACGATAAATGGAATCGTCCTGCATGATCATTTGGTCTATTTGACTGGCTTGGAACGGTTGGTTTACTTGACGCTGACGTACAAAATCGTCCTCGTTCACGTACCTAAGGTCCACTCCTACCAGATCAAAAAGAATAAGGGCGCCAAGGGCAAATACCAAAACGTTTTTGTTGATTTTCTCTTTAATAAAAAACCACAATGCGGCTGCGGCCAAAAGAACATAGACCAACGAACGAATGGTGTCGCTAACATAAACAGCTTCACGATCGCGTAAGATCATGGACATTAACTCATCTCCAAAATATCCACGGTACATTTCGTCCCGGGCACCTTCAAAATCAAAGAAACCTTTTAACAATAAGATCACTATGCCCAAACCAGCGGTTATAAAAAAGCTCCATTTTAAAGCATTTAGTTTTTCTTTTTGACCTGTGCTGGATTTAAACAGTTCCCAAACCCCTAAAATTCCAAGCACCGGCAAACAGAGTTCCAGCACTACTTGTATGGAGGATACGGCCCGGAACTTATTGTACATGGGAAAATAATCTATCATAAAATTGGTGAGCAAAGGAAAATTCTTGCCCCACGATAAGAGCAAGGCCATAACAGCTCCCGATAATAACCACCATTTTTTTCTTCCATCAACCAAAAAACCGCCCAACACAAACAAAAAGAAAACGATCGCGCCTACGTAGGCAGGGGCTGCTACAATGGGTTGATCGCCCCAATAAAGTGGTAGGCCACTCGAAAATTCCAATGCTTTGGTGGGGGTCAGCCCTTGATTGGTCAAGTATTCATAAGCTTTGGAATCCTTGCCCAGGTTCTCACTGCCCGAACCACCAAAAAGTCTAGGTACAAATACATTTAGGGATTCCATTACCCCATAACTGTATTGTGTAATGTAATCGTAGTCCAACCCTGTGGAAACGGCTTTTTCACTTCCATCGGGGTTAATGGTGAGTTCGGATTTTCCACGGGTACTCCAATCGGCATACTCCTTTGTAGCCAGCAAACTTGTGGCATTGGTAAAAACGGAAAGAACAACGGCCAAAACCAAAATTCCTACTGAAACAAAAAAGTGTTTTAGTTCTTTTTCCTTAATGGCATAAATGAGATATACCAAACCCATTAGTAGCACCAAAAGCATAAAATAATAGGTCATTTGGTAGTGATTGGCACTTATTTCGAGTGCCATGGCCAGTGCAGTGAGTATAAATCCTAGAATATATTTTTTTCGAAAAACGAGTACAACCCCGCCAAGAACCATTGGAATATAACCCAAAGCATGTGCCTTGGCATTGTGCCCCACGCCAAGAATAATAATCAGGTAGGTAGAGAAGCCAAAAGCTATGGCTCCAAGGGCCGCCAACCTAAAATCAACCCTAAGGCAAAGCAACAGAATGTAAAACCCTATAAAATATAGAAATAAATAATCGGCGGGTCTCGGTAAAAAACGGATCAGACGATCTAACTCTTTTACATAATTATGGGGATAATTGGCTCCCAACTGGTAGGTGGGCATGCCGCCAAATGCACTATTGGTCCAATAGGACTCCACACCCGTGGCATCCTTGTAGGCATCCCGTTCCTGGGCCATGCCCTTGTACAACGCTATATCGGATTGATAAATAGCTTTTCCCTGTAAAACTGGATAAAAATAGACCAGTGATGCAAGAATGAATAAAGCAATAACACAAATATGGGTGATAATGGCTTTTGGAGAAAGATTCATGGATAGGTTTTGATTCGGCAAATATTAATCAATTTCCTCAAAATCTATGTATTCTCCAACTTTTTTTGAAGGATTGGATCTGCGATGTGGTTTTTTGGATATGGTGGTCTCCCCTTCCCGTGTTTTTGTATGTCCAAAATCCCCAGGATTTCCGAACTGCTGCTCAAAACGCTCGTTGGTCTTGCGCATGGCGTAATTGAGCAATTTCGGCGCCAACCATTTTAACAGGAATTTAAGCCCGTAGTATACTAATATGAATATTAAAATCGTTTGTAATAAAACCATATAACCTCAGTTATTGAATCAAATTTACACTGTTAGTCCCGCAAACCCATAAAACGTATCTTAAAATAGTATTAAAAACCAGTTATATGGACATTTCCATAATCAAAAAGAAATTCTTTTTACTCGCTTTTTTCCCCACCATTATCTGCGCACAATATACCGATGTGATCAATTCCAACCGCCCGGGCAGGGCCGCAAGTGCCTATGCCGTTGGTAAAAATGTGGTACAGGCAGAAGTTGGCTTGCTGTACGAACAGCAGGACAATGCGGACTTAAACTCCGACTCCAACATTTTTGGTGCCGATTATGCCCTACGTTACGGATTGCTTTTCGAGGAGCTGGAAGTGATCATGGAAGGTACGTTCATTACACAGAACATTACTTATCCGGACTTGGGCATCGAGGGTTCGCTCACTAATTTTTCCAGAAATCGTGTTGGATTAAAATATTTGGTCTTTGACCCCTACAAAGATCCTGCTCGGAGCAAACCCAACTTGTACAGCTGGAGGGCCAACAACCTTTTTCAATGGAAAAACCTGATTCCGGCCGTATCGGTGTACGGTGGTGCGAATTTTGTATTGGGCGATAATCCGTTCTATCCCGGCGAACCTACAATTTCGTACCGTGGTGGAATCCAAACACAGAGCAGGCTATCCCCAAGGTTTGTATTGATTTCCAATATTGCCTACGATCGCATTACGACCGATACCCCCGAATGGCGATACGCCCTTTCGGTAACCCATGCTTTTCGTGACCCCAGATGGAGTGTCTTTTTTGAGGGACAGGGCATTTCCGGGGACCGCTATTCTGATATTATCCTAAGGACCGGGGTGGCCCGTTTGATCAATCCTAATTTTCAGGCCGATATCCATATGGGGTCGGGTTTTAAAAACGACCCTTCCCGTATATTTGTAGTGCTCGGTTTTTCGTATCGCTTGGATTTTCATAAAGATGAACTTATCCCGATCAACGAGCAGCAATCTGGCATGAACGGGAAAATCAAAAAGAACTCCAATAAACGGAAATCAAAAAAGAAGAGAAAAAACCGTGGTTAATCCATGGATTTTTACGTTTTACATCATCTTATTTTTCTAGCGCAAGTAATATTCATAATATTGGGTATTAATTTGCAACTATGGTTACCATAAAACAGGTTTCGTCCAAATCGGACCTTAAACGATTTGTGAAATTCCCTTTCTCGCTCTACAAAGGCTCCCCGTATTGGGTACCCCCTATTATCAATGATGAAATGGAGTCTTTTGACAAGGACAAGAACCCTGTTTTTAAAACAGCGGAGGCGCAGTTTTTTTTAGCCTACAAGGATGGTAAGTTAATGGGTCGGGTAGCGGCCATAATAAATTGGTTGGAGGTAAAGGAACAGGGGCTTAAAAAAATGCGCTTTGGTTGGTTCGATTTTGTGGACGACCTGGAAGTTTCCAAGGCCTTGTTGGACAAAGTGAAGGAAATCGGTAAGGAAAACCAACTCGATTATATGGAAGGTCCTGTAGGTTTTTCCAATTTGGACAAAGTGGGCGTGCTCACCGAAGGTTTTGATCAAGTTGGCAATATGATCACCTGGTACAATCACCCCTATTATCAATCTCATTATGAAAAGCACGGGTTTACCACGGAAAAAAAATACTCCGAAAGCAAATTTTTGGCGGCCAATGCGGACCCCAAACTTTTTGAGAAAGCCAATATGCTCATCAAAAAACGATTCGGGCTCAGAGAACTCAACTTTAAGAAAAGTGCCGATATTATGCCGTGGGTGGACAAAATGTTCGACCTGTTCAACGATAGTTATGCCAAACTTTCTTCCTTTGTTAAGATCACGGATATCCAAAAGGAATATTTTAAGAAAAAGTACATTGGTTTTATAAACCCGGAGTATATTAAGTTTGTGGTGGACGCCGAGGACAATATGGTGGCCTTTGCCATTGTAATGCCCTCTTTCTCGGAAGCTTTGCAAAAGGCCAAGGGCAAATTGTTCCCGTTCGGCATTTTCCATTTGCTCCACGCCAGAAAACACAGTAAGGATGCCATTTTCTACCTTATCGGCATTCATCCAAAATACCAGAACAAAGGTGTTACGGCCATTATTTTTAACGAGTTCCACCACACTTTTAAAAAGCGTGGCGTTGTGAATTGCATTAGAACCCCCGAACTGGAGGACAATCTTGCCATACAACAGATGTGGAAGCATTTTGACCCCAAGGTAATTCGTCGTAGACGCACTTATGTAAAAAACCTATAGTCTCCCCTTTTTCCTCAAGCATCGGTACCAAAATAGCAGACAGTATTTGGGCCAAATAGTTACACTGATCGTTTACAAATTTGATTTTGTATTTTAACGGACAGGTTTACCGCGTAGCACCCCCTATTTATTTTAAACGAAATAAAATGAAATCCGTAAAATTGGTTTTAGGGACAAAAAATGGGGTGGACATTATCCGTATCGACTATAAATCGGACACAACATTAAGGAAACATCTATTAAAGCTGCCGGTATTGCAGCAGGACCTTCTGGATGGTACATTCTATCTGGAAAACTCCTCAAATAATCTAAATCTTATTTTCAATCATTTACGAAAAATCGGATGCTATGTGGACTATTCGGAGGTGAGACAAAAAAAGAGAGGACTCCCCAAAAATAAAAAGCCGTTCTTTTTACCTCCTTTAGGTCCAAAACAACAACGAGATCTACATAGTTTCAGAAAGTGGTTGATGGAGAAAAGATTGAGCCCAAATACCGTGAATACTTATGTAGAAGTAAGCGGTTTTTTTGTTAGGTACGCCATCCTAAAAAAATCAAAAATCTATTCCAAGGCATTAGTGGAGTCCTTTAATTATGATTTTATCGTGAAAGAAGGGAAATCAATTTCATACCAAAACCAATGTATCAATGGTATCAAAAAATATTTTTTGTTCAAAAATATAGCTATGGAGGCCCTAGATCTGGTGAGGCCAAAAAAGGAAAAGAAACTTCCTGTTGTTTTGAGCAAGGAAGAAATACGGTCCATAATAGAGGAAACACACAACTTAAAACACAGAACGTTACTGTCCTTGATCTATTCGGGCGGATTGCGAATCGGTGAGGCCATCAATTTAAAAGTGACCGATATTGATAGTGATCGAATGTTGGTCCATATTAAGGGAGGAAAGGGAAAAAAGGACAGGTATACCTTGTTGTCCCAGAGTTTTTTGGAAACGCTACGTACTTATTATAAACAATATAAACCGAGTAAATATGTATTCGAGGGTCAGCGTTCGGAAAAATACAGTACTAGCAGTGCGCAATGGGTATTAAAAAAAGCTGTTTTTAAAGCGGGAATTAAAAAAGAGGTTACGTTGCATACACTTCGGCACAGCTTTGCCACACATTTATTGGAAAACGGTACCGACATTAGGTACATACAGGAACTATTGGGCCATAGCAGTCCCAAAACTACAATGATCTACACCCACGTTACCGAGAATAGTTTTAAAAATATTAGCAGTCCGTTTGATGATCTATAAAAACAGTATATTGCATTGTAAGAAAATAACACAACCGGGCTAAACTGAAGAAGCCATGTATAAACTTGGGCATAGTCTTCCATTGTGGGGGTATAAACTCAGTAAAGTTCGGCATATAAACAAGTTGTAGTGCATTTGAGAAAACCGAAAATATGACAAGAGACGAAGCCCAAGATGCGTGGGAAAAAATAGTTGATATCGGATTTACCGATTATGGAAAATTGACTCGTGAACAGCGAGTATGGTTCAATGTTGAACCCTTAACTACGGACGGATTATGGGACCATTATGTGAATTACGGAGCAGATAAAAATGCAGACACGATTGCGGATTTGGAATATCTGAATTTCAATTCGGTTGCCAACCAATTGCGTGAATTTAATCAAACTTATTTTCCGAATGGAGTTCCCGAAGGTCCAGACGCTCGACAAGAGCAGTTTGACAAATTTGATGAAGACCAACTTGAAGACGATATTGAGGAAATGGATGAAAAATTTTGGAAAATATCAGACGAATTAGAAAACGCTCTTTTGGAACACATAAATAATAGCGGAATTGGAAAATAAAAAACGCACTACAACAATGTATCCTATGAAAAGCCCTAGTCCAGTTCTCTAAAGTTAAATAATATTTTCTTCTTGCCTTAAACCACCTTTTTTCTTTTGATATAACTTGCTCCGCATCCTATATGTGATACACTTATTTCTGTG
>Ga0189274_100058_pt1 | contig 143210 bp, 128 predicted proteins | sample N5B1minimetaG_FD_130323 | JGI IMG/M metagenome (GOLD analysis project Ga0189274, IMG submission 130323) | Marine microbial communities from the Costa Rica Dome - N5 B1 mini metaG | ecosystem: Environmental > Aquatic > Marine > Oceanic > Photic zone | place: Costa Rica: the Eastern Pacific... | reverse complement strand
CAGATTTAGCGGCAGCTGGTACAACTTCAACGTCGACCACGCTCTCGTGGTCTGCTTCTACGGATAATGTAGGAGTTACAAATTATGAAGTGTTCAGGGATGGTACGAGTATTGGAAATACAGGCACCTCTACCACACTGACTGTGAATGGACTTACACCGGATACAAGTTATAACTTTACGGTTTTCGCCGAAGATGCTGCAGGCAATACGTCCAACAGCAGTAATACAGCTGCAATTGTGACATTGGTAGGAACGGGAATAACCGATTATACTTCTGAAAATGCCAATCTGAATACAGTGGATTGGGCTGCAAGGGATTTATTTGCGGACAGAAATGTTGGAATTGGAACAACGGATACACAAGGTTATAGGCTGGCCGTTGCGGGAAACATGATTGCTGAGGCGGTTAGAGTTGAACTGCAGGTAAACTGGCCCGATTTTGTTTTTAATAAAGACTATGACCTCCCACAATTGGAAAAAATTAAGGCCTTTATAGCATTGAACGGGCATTTACCAAATATACCAAGTGCCAAAGAAGTTGAAAATTCCGGCATAGATCTAGGCTCCATGGATGCCAAGCTTCTCCAAAAAATTGAGGAGTTGACCTTGTATTTGATAGAGCAAGATTCAGAAATCGAAAAATTGAAAGAGGAAAACGAAAAAATGCAGCTTCTTTTAAAAAGAATGGATAGACTTGAATCCAAATTGAATTCCAAGTCAAATGAAAATAAGTAATACTATTGTCGATAAAAATTTAATAGTAGAGCGAACAATTTAACAAGTGGTACAACCCCAGCACTTTAAAAACTTATGAAAAAAAATTACCTAAAAATTAGCATCGTCATATTGGTCCTGTTGGTGCAGAATATTTCTGGACAAAGTATCAGGAAAAGTTTTGATGAAATGTCTGATTATGAGATTACGGAGCTTGTGGATGCCTTTTATGAGCTTAGGAACGGTCCAGATCTTATGAATGACTTGGCCAATTTCCACGGACAGTTTTTCAATTTTGATAATACGATGGACCCGACCCGGTTAGATCTCCATTTTAACCTTCCTGATGAGCCAGAAAGGGAAATATTTCTTGCTTGGCACAGAAGAATGATCTTTGAACTGGAACAGGCCATGCAAGAGATAAATCCGGATATTAGCCTTTGTTATTGGGACTCGTCCATATATCAATCTCCCAACGACCCACTATGGGATGAAACTTTTTTGGGAAGTTTTAATGCAAATTGGGGATTGAATAGAAATTTGGGAGGAAATGGACCATTGCCAACGGTAACAGAAGTTTCTAACTTAATGGGCATCTCGGATTTTTATCAATTTTCCAATATACTTGAGAGAGATGCGGTACACAGAGGAGGACACGTTTGGACCGGAGGACCGATGAATTCTCCATTGTCTCCAAGGGATCCGGTGTTCTTTATCCACCATTCGTTTGTGGATAAGGTTTGGCAGGAATGGGAAACAATTTATCAAAGCTCTTCCTTTATGCCCACATCTATGTTGAGATACGATGGAACTTATGTTTTTGATGGAGAAACCTTGGCTTCCGTAGACCCTAACGACATTACCGATGCTAGAGTTTATGGAGTTTTTTATGCAGAAAATGGGCTGGCTCAGTTAGATAACTATATTGTTAGCAACACCTATAATCCCGAGGAAGTGTTTTATTATCAATTTAATATAGAGGCAGGCAACAATTTTATTGTTCCCTCTGGCGCAGCGGCAAGAATGGCATCTTTAAACGAGATAAACCTTACACCTGGTTTTGAAGCTTCTGCTGGCTCCTCTTTCGAAGCATCGATCGATGACCAAAACGCAAACCTTGGTAATAGGCGAAGTTTATTGGCAAAAAGAGACAATAAACCATATCCACACTCAGAAATGCTCTACACGGAGATAGTCTGGGAAGAAGGAGGGGATTTATTGGATGATAAACCTATTATCATAACTGCGGCACCTAATCCATTTACAGAAAAAATAACAATAAAACTTAACGAACGTAAAGATTGTGTTATCGAAGTCTTTAATATGATGGGTATGTTGATAAAGGAGGAAGCTTTCCAGAACACCGATACCATGGTCATAAAAAACCTATATGGTCTGGCCAATGGATTCTATGTTATTCGGGTTACCGATGCCAATGGGGAGATTCTTGTAGTTAAAAGAATTATTAAAATGTAGAAGGAACAGTTTGTTCATAAAAAAAAGGGGCCAAAGGCCCCTTTTTGTTTTATAAGTGGATTACTGATTGTGATTTCCATGATCCATATGGATAGTAGAAGGATCTCGGTACTTACAGCAATCTGGTAGTTTATTGTATACAGAATCCGGTGCAGTAAAACCTTCGGAATCATGTCCTACCTCCGCAATTCTTTTTTGAATATTGGGTATGGTTACTTTTCGTTCATCGATAATGGCCTCAAAGAGCTTGGTTTCGGAGTTCCACGTGGCGAACTTCACACCTTTTAGCTTAACAGCGGCTTTTTCGATTCTAGTTTTGCACATCCCACAATTCCCCTTTACTTCAAAGCTAACGGTCTTGTTTTTGTCCTGCGAATGGCCAATGGCCATAAAGAACAGTGCAATACAGGTGATTAAGGTTGTTTTCATTATGTCGATTTTTGTATTATATCTTAAATCTAAATCCTACATAGTACAGACTTTCTAGTACGGGACCATATAAAATAGTACTGTCAAAATAAGTGCCAAATGGGTCGGAACTGGATAGAATTGGGTCGGGTTGTGTAAAATTACCGATATTTTCTCCTCCAACATATACTTCGAACTTATTGGATAGGACACGGGTGATCTGTGCATTGAACAAATTGTAGGACGTGGACCATTCTGCAAGTTGAAATTCCTCGGGATTGGCATTTGTATTGGGCAATCGCTGTCTTCCCAACCAATTGCCGGTAACATCGAACCGCCATTGTTTTTCTGCTATTTTTAGGGTTTCATAGCTCAGGTTTACAAAAAACCTATAATTGGGCTGAAGAGGTTTTTCAAACGTACCGCTTCTATATTCCGTGGCAACATCAAAATATTTATAGGTCGTTCTTAAATGAAGATCTTGCAATATCTCATAATTCAAATCTACTTGTACACTGTTGGAAAAACTTTCCCCTTCAAGATTGTAAAATGCAATTTCTCTGGCATTTTCCCAATCTACCACTACCTGTTCATCAAATTGGGTCCTATAATAATCCATGGAAAACTCCAGGACCCTGTTCCATAAGTAGAGTTTTTGAATAAAGCTTACTCCATAGTTCCAAGCTTTTTCAGGCTGAAGGCCATAATAGTTTCCATTGGTACCGTCAATAACAATTTGTCTGGAAGATGCGAACAATTGCTGGTTCTCTGCGAAAATATTGGCGCCCCGTATGCCACGTCCAAAAGAAGCCCTAAAACTGGCCTTGTCCCAGAGTGAATATCTTAAGTGCAATCTTGGAGTAATAAAAGTGCCCAAGTTGTTATGCCTGTCCGCTCGTAGTCCTGCTACAAAACTTAGACCTTCCAGACTATCGTAGGTATACTCAAAAAAGGCTCCCAATGAGTTGTCGTACCGTGTAAAAGGAGTATTGTTCACGTTCTCCTCGAACCCATCATAAGTTAGGCTCACCCCGGTTTTGAACTTGTGCTGGGTACTGCCGATTATACTATTGAAAATAAGGTTGGAGTAAAAAGAACGATGATTGATGTCGTACTGGTTCAATCCATAAAAAGAGTTTTGATCATGCGCACTGTAGGCCGTTTGGAACCCAAAACTTTGATAGGGTAGATCGGGAAAAACATACCCCGTCTTTGCCGAGATATCCAGCCGCGAAGTTTCGATTTCACTTCCCCAGGCATTTGTGGTCAATTTATCTCCATCTATATTAAAATCTGTTTGCCCCAGCTCTTTGGTGTCCGAGAGGTACTGAATATTGGCATAACTTACCCATCCGCTTTCGGGATCCATAAACTGCCACCGGTTCATAAAATTTATTTGTCGGGCCAATGGAGTGTCGTAGAAAGAATCGTCATTATTATCTATATACCCATTTCTAAGATTTGCATGTATATAAAGCCCGACCCCCAGATCGTCAGTAATATTGTGGTTCAACCGTGTGTTGAATTCGTAACGTTCAAAATTGTTGGCGTAAAAATTAAGGAAGAATCGTTTATCCGTCAATGGTTTTACGAGTTCGCTATTGATATGCCCGGATATACTTTCAAACCCGTTCAGAACGCTTCCCGCGCCTTTGGTGATCTGTATGCTTTCTATCCAGGAACCTGGGATAAAAGAAAGTCCAAATACTTGTGAAGCCCCTCTTATGGATGGCATATTTTCTTGGGTGAACATTAAGTAAGGACTATTTAGCCCTAGCATTTGTATCTGTTTGGCCCCAAGAACAGCATCGGAAACGTTCACGTCTACCGCCGGGTTGGTTTCAAAACTTTCGGAAAGGTTGCAACAAGCTGCCTTTAGCATTTCACGACTGTCTACCGATACCACATTTTGAACTTTGAAAAGTGATTTTTGTATTGGTGCGACTTCTTTTTCAACCACTACCTCGTCCAAAACTACATTGGGATAGAGTACAATGTTACCAAGATTAGGCCGGTTAACAGGAATGGTATCCGAACGGTAACCCACCGAGCTGACCACCAACTGCCGTATGTTTTTTTGGTATGGCGTGCTAAACTTTCCGTCGAAATCCGTAGTTGTACCAATTGTACTGGATAACCAATATACGTTGGCATTGGCAATGGGTATGGTCTTGCCTTTTTCGTTAAACTCCAAAACCTTGCCTTGTACTTGAAACTGGGAAAAACCGGATTTTAAGGCAAATACAAAAAAAAGAAAAAATAGTTGTCTCATTTGGAGAGGGGCTATCTACATCCCAAATCTACATTATTAGTGGGGCATTTGGATCATTGACCCCTAATTTTTTAAACTGGATGTAGTTCATAGATTTTTTTGGAAGTTAACAGAATATAGCCACGGTTTGAAATGCGATAAACTACTTTTAAAGTTAGTTTTAAGAAAGTTTTATATCTGGTATGGGTACAATAAAAGCTGCGGTTATATTTTTATGTCTGGTTTTTCTAGGTAGCTCAAAAAAGTGTAAAGCGGTTGAAGGTTTAAGACAGGTAACAACACATATCCGTATTATAAACCATACTCCGTATAAACTTACAGATGTTTCTATATTTTCTATGGGTTTTAAGGATTTAATGCCTAAAGATACTACAGGCTTCAAAGCTCTTAACTTTAATCAACTAGAGGATAATGATATGATCTATTGTGTTTGGGATGGTCGGAGGCTAGGCAGATATGTGCGATTTCCCAATCATAAAGAAAAATTCATAACGTATCATTTGGATAGTATTGATCATGGAATCCTATATGTTAGTTCAGATATGGAAAATAAATAATATATCACTAAAAGCCCCCTTAAATTTAAACCGATGGATCAATGACAAAAATTTTGGAAAATTTCAGGAATTTAAGCTTCTGGCTTCTAGATGCCTTAAAGGGCGGGCATGTGAGAAAACACTACAAAGAAATACAATGGGTCTTGGAAAATCCACAATCCCAAAAAACCGAACAAATAAAAGTTCAAAACCTACAAAATCTTTTGAGGCATGCAATAAGAACAGTACCATTTTACCATCATATTCCAGAGACCACTTTGGAACTTAAGGGATTTCCAATAATCGATAAACAGACCGTAAGGGAGAATTTTCCAAATTTTAGGAGTAGCCTTCACTTAAAAGGTTATAATCACGAAGTTACCACCAGTGGTTCAACAGGTAAACCTTTTAAAATATTGCACAATAAAAATAAGAGAAATCGTAATACCGCGGACACTTGTTTTTTTGCAAATAGAGCTGGCTTCAAATTAGGTTCCAGACTATATTATTTAAGATTGTGGGACAAACAATACAAAAAGAACCAATTGTTGACCCAAATTCAAAATATAGCGGCTTACTCTGTTGATGATCTAACGGATGAGAATTTACGCAAACTCGTAACTGAATTGGAAAGCGATAAGTCCAACAAAAGTATTTTGGCTTATACTTCTGCTCTCGGTACAGTCTCAAAATATGTAGAGGAAAAGCTTGGAAGACCACTGAACTGTAAATTTGATTCGATTATTTCAATAGCCGAAGCATTGAATCCAGATGTAAAACAAAGAGCTCAGAAGTATTTGGGCGCTGAGGTAATATCGCGATATTCCAACAGTGAAAATGGTATATTGGCGCAGCAGCGAGTGAATAGTGCATCCGACAATTTTGAGATAAATTGGGCCAGCTACCACATTGAGATTTTGGACTTGTACGAGGACAAGCCTGCGGCACCCGGTGAGAGCGGTAGGATAGTAATTACAGACTTCTTCAACTATTCCATGCCTATAATTAGGTATGATACCGGTGATGTTGGTGTAGTGGAGTTTGATGAGGAAAGCCAAGCCATGGTTTTCACTAAAATTGAAGGTCGGAAAATGGATATGTTCACCAATACCAGAGGTGAGCACATATCATCCCATATTATACATCATATTTTACAATTCAATGGAATTGAGCAATTTCAATTTGTTGAAGAAGAAAATGGGGAGTACACTATAAAATTGAAGGTGTCGTCCAAATACGATCGAAACGACGAAGGAAGGATTCGTAACCAATACTTGGAGTATTTTGGAGAGGACGCTATTATACATGTGGAATATGTAGAGGATATACCCCTTTTGCCATCCGGGAAACGAAAACTAGTTGTGAACAAAGCTATTTTGGGAAACGGCAAGGCTAAGGCAAGAGCAAATATTGAAACGAACCGGCTAGAAAAGCAACACGTTGATGCTTAGGTAACGTTTTTACACTCGATTTTTACGAACTTGCTCATGAGCTGTACTTTTTAACCCCAATCCAGCCCATGAAAAAGAGAATCAAAAATTTAGATTCATTAAGAGGGTTTCTGGCAATACTGGTATTGTTGTATCATTTGCCTCTTGTCTCAAGAGCAGTCGGGCTCCCTCATTTTAACGACTTACCTATATTTCATCGTGGTTACCATGCTGTTGCCGTATTTTTTTGTCTTAGTGGCTATTTGATCATAGGCCTTTTATATGATGAGAAGAAAAGGACTGGGGCTATTGATATAAAGAACTTTTATGTAAGAAGGGTATTGAGATTATATCCTGTTTACTATTTGGTCATGCTTTTTGGCTTTTTCTTCTACCACTATTTGCTGCCCACTTTCAATGTGCCATTTCAAATTAATTACGATTTATACCAAGGATTATTGCTTTGTATTGGATTTCTGCCCAATGTTTTTGCAAGTCTTTACGATCCGGGTTCCATACTTTCCATTTTATGGTCCATTGGTATTGAAGAACAATTTTACCTGATCATCGCCCCAGTTTTGTTCACCATACCATTACATAGGTATTCAAAATATTTATTGATTTTTACCCTTGTATATTTTATCGCATTTCACACCGAGACCCTCTCTTTCTTAATGGAATTTGGATTTTTTTACTTTTTTATGTCGATGGGCGGCTTACTGGCTGTTTGGGAGCGAAAAGGGTATTCGATTGCTTTTAAGTCTTTTACGATGCGCATATTGGTTTACTTCATATTTGCCATGCACTTCACCACCGATTTATTTCAATTTGAAAATGTGGTGGTACAAAACGGGTTCGAACTTGTATTGTTTAACCTGCTCATTGTTAATTTAGCAAACGATGATAAGATTAAGTTAACATCCAAATTCGCGAATTATCTGGGGAGAATATCGTATGGAATTTATATGTACCACATGATTGTAATCAATTTTGTACTGTTCTTGTTTTTGGAAATCCAAAAGCGAGTGACACTGGATACTTGGACAACAGTATTAATGACCAATGTGATTGCCATACTATTGACCATCTTAATGTCCCATATTTCCTATAAATACTTCGAGCTTTATTTTTTAAAGCTCAAGAAAAGATTCAGAAAGTAGGTGATAAGGAACTCGGTCTAGATTTACCCAAGTGCTTTTTTTCGCTCTTCATCGAAATCGGGTATTCCTGATTCTGCATCTAGGGCCACATCTTTTCTTAAGAGTACTTTTAAGGCGGTCTTGAACAATATTTTCACGTCTAGGACAAAGGAAAGATTATTTACATATTCAACATCTTTTTGAAGTCTAGTGTCCCAATCCAAAAGATTTCGACCGGATATTTGAGCCAATCCCGTTATACCTGGTCTTACTGTATGCCTAAGATTTTCTTCTTTAGTGTAGTAGGGCAAGTAACGCACTCTAAGAGGGCGTGGCCCTATTAAGCTCATATCCCCTTTTATAATACTCAATAGTTGTGGAATTTCATCCAAAGAAGATTTCCGTAAAAAAGTCCCAAATTTGGTCACTCGGAGTTCATCGGGTAGAAGCTTACCGTTTTCATCCGTCTTGTCAGTCATCGATTTGAATTTGATGATTGAAAATATTTTTTCGTCTTTTCCGGGTCTTGGTTGTAAAAAGAAAGGTTTACCATTATTTACAAATAATAGGATAACCCAGATTACCAAAAAAATGGGAAACAGCAGAACAAATCCAAAGACCGCCAAAACAAAGTCCAAAACTCTTTTAAAAAATAACTTGTACATAATAATCAGAGGTTTTTGTATTAACGCATTCTTCCTTGAGTGATTGTGTATTCATTGGGCTAAGAATTCCAAAAGGACTTTGAACGATTTTCAATTTCCCTCAAAAGTATTAAAATCAGCTATTTAGGACATGCTTTTCCTTCCAATATCTTAAAGTATGTTAAAAAAAGGTGCTTTTCATCGATAAGTGGGTATCGACGAAATCCAAAGGAATCCAAATTTGCGTACAAAGCGTGTATTTCATCGAATAAATATGTTTTTTGACGATTTAAGTTTTTCGAAGTGCTATTTTTAAACCCCATAATCCCACAGTGAACAAATGAAGCTTTTTTTTAGAACCCCACTTACAATGACATTTTTGGCAGTTATTATACTTTTTTTCAATTCTTGCGCCAAAGATAACGACCTATTTGACGAATATGTTTTAGCCCCGGACGAGGAGGAAGTTGTGGAACCGGATGATTCGTCAGGAGAAGATTCTGATGGAGAGACCAATAATGAAGAAGAGGAAAATCCAGATGATGGAACTGACCCGGACGATGGATCAGATCCAGATCAAGACAACCCTTTTGACGGGATTGACTTTACTACTCCCGATAATCCGGAAAATACAAATAGAATTGAAGGTAGTTATACCCCTACCTCCATGGCAGATATTACCAATCCGGCCAATGCAAATTTAAAGGCAATCATCTCGGAATCCTTTGAGTGCAATGGATGTACATTTGCAGCGGAACAGACCATTGAGCCTGCAGGTGGGGTAATATCCGGATCTAACATAGATTTAAATGGTGCTTATATAATAAATACCTATAAACAAGCATTTGCTCCTTCGGCAACTTTTAATCAAGTGTATACGGCTTCTAGAATAAGTCCTGAATTGTTTGGTGCCAATGCAGGTGATAATCTTGATGATACAGATGCTATAGATGCCATGATTAATAATGTTCAATTAGCAGTCACGGCAGATGGAGGAATTTATATAAAGAACAAGCCATCAGATTATAAGCGTTCCGGTAGTTTAGACTGGAATATGAATGGGGCAACGGTTAAGACAACAAGTTCTTCAAATTTTGATATTACCAAAGTTTCGGTTGATTTTATCTTTTATTGGTCTAATATTAGTCCTTCAATCTATAATGGAGAATTTGATGGTACAAGATCATATGGAAGACTTATGTATCTTGATGGACAGGAATATTTTAGATTCAATAATCTATGGATTCATGATTATTATTCCCCTACAACTATACGTGCGAAGGCATTTCAAATAAATTTAAGACCAGTAAGTAAAGGATTTGTTTATGGTGAGTTTTCAGAAAATACCATTGAAAACATTATTGCTGAAGGAGATGGGAACTACAATAATTCTCCAGCAGGAGTGGCTAAGGGTTGGTCCTATGGTGTGTATGAAATTAATGATGGTAATCCGTTTACAGTTATTCACAAAGACAATAAAGTATTTAATATTATTGGTGATGATGCTGAAGCTCTATATATGATAGACAAAACCGGAGGTAAGTTAAATCATAATAGTAAATTTGTTCTTGAAAGAGAGGACTATAGATATTGTACAAGAAGGGCTGTAAAGGCAAATGTTTCTAATGTGACGGTTATCGATAGTTATTTTGAGGAAATTCCGGAATCTATGTTCCAAGCTGCCCAGCAAATGGGTTCTTTGGTAGATTTTTTTAGTATAGATAATGTAAATATGATACAGGATATTGTTTTTAAAAGAAACACCTTGAAATCTACATCTGATTCAGCCCATTATCATTTTTTATCCTTGTCGGAAGTTGATAGAGCTGATATCAGTGACAATATAATTGAGCATGCAAATATTGAAAATTATGCGGGGATTAGATTAGGTTCGGGTACATCCACTTATGATGGTAAACTTAGAGATATTAAAATCACTAATAATCAGTTTATAAATTGTGGAATTCAAGTATTGCAACGTTATGCACCTGTAAACAATCAACCTATAGTTGTTGATGGAAATACTTTCTATTATGCTCCAAATTTAAATGATAGTTGGGGTCAGCAACAATCAGCGCTCAGGTTTAGTGCAAGTAGTGGAAACTATGGATACGTGAATTTTTCTAACTCTACTATCAATATTGAACTAAGTGGTACTAGTAGTATTTTTAATGGTGCAATTTCAAGCTTAGGTGCAAATGTTGTTGGTTGCAAAATTGAAAATATAAAGGTAGATTACATCAGTGGAGGGGTAAATCGTCCATTTGGTTATTTACAAGGCAGTTTTGATAGTTCAAATACAATAATTAACTGTAGTCTTGTTGGAGCAATAGGGACTGGGGCAATAGATGTTAAAGGATCAAATCAATCTGCCACAATTGAGTCAAGCACCGATTCCAGTGGTAATCCTATTACTATAGAGTAATAAATATTTGGAAAATAATTTTCAAGGGGGCTATGCAGCCCCCTTTTCATTTTAACGTACTTTTGGTTAAATTCCGTCCCAATAGAACCCCCCATCCATAAAAAAACGCATTTCATATAATATTACTTGCAAACTGTGGTTTAATACACATCTTTGTAATAAAATATGAAAACCGTGGCAAAAAAAGCATTGATTACTGGGGTGACCGGACAGGATGGCGCCTATCTTAGTGAATTTCTTTTAAAAAAAGGATACGAAGTACATGGATTAAAAAGACGTTCTTCCCTTTTCAACACTGATCGTATTGATCACCTATATCAAGATCCACATGTAGAAAATCGGAATTTTATCCTCCATTATGGAGATATGACGGACAGTACCAACCTTATCCGTTTGATACAAGAAATCCAACCCGACGAAATTTATAACCTAGCTGCCATGAGCCACGTTCATGTTAGTTTTGAAACTCCGGAATACACAGGGAATGCAGATGGATTGGGTACTTTAAGGATCTTGGATGCGGTACGTTTGTTGGGCCTTGGGGATAAAACAAGGATATATCAGGCATCTACTTCCGAACTTTATGGAAAAGTTCAAGAAGTGCCCCAAAGTGAAACAACCCCTTTCTACCCGCGTAGCCCTTATGCAGTAGCAAAAATGTATGCATATTGGATTACCGTGAACTATCGGGAAGCATATAATATGTACGCCTGCAACGGTATCCTTTTTAACCACGAATCTCCGATACGTGGGGAGACTTTCGTAACGCGTAAAATTACCAGAGCCACCGCTCGTATAGCGCTTGGGTTGCAGGATAAGTTCTATCTTGGGAATTTGGATGCACAAAGAGACTGGGGACATGCCAAGGATTATGTTCGAATGATGTGGATGATTTTACAGGCAGACGAACCTGAAGATTGGGTAATTGCCACAGGAAAAACTACTCCCGTACGTGAATTCGTGCGAATGAGTTTCAATGAGGTGGGTATCGAATTGGAGTTCAAGGGAGAAGGCGTGGATGAAAAAGCATATGTGAAAGCTTGCCATAATCCAGAATATCAAATTGAAATAGGCAAGGAGATATTGGCCGTTGATCCGCAATACTTTAGACCAACAGAGGTGGACCTTTTGATAGGAGACCCTACCAAGGCCAATACAAAGCTGGGATGGAAACCCGAATATGATCTACAGGGCCTAATAAAGGATATGATGCAAAGCGATCTAAAGTTGATGCAAAAGGAACAGTACCTAAAGGACGGAGGCTATCGCATCCTCAACTATTTCGAATAACATGAAGTTGGACGCAAAAATTTATGTGGCCGGTCATAGAGGATTGGTAGGTAGTGCTCTAGTAAAAAACTTACGGTCAAAAGGATACAGCAATATAATTGTTAGAACACACGCTCAACTGGATTTGACGGATGCTATAGCTGTCGCAAACTTTTTTGAAGAGGAAAAGCCGGAGTATGTGTTCTTGGCCGCGGCCAAGGTTGGTGGTATCGTAGCAAATAATACCTATCGGGCGGAATTTATTTATGATAACTTGATGATCCAGAACAATGTGGTTCACCAAAGTTACCTTCATGGTGTAAAAAAATTGATGTTTTTGGGGAGTACCTGTATTTATCCAAAAAAATGTCCGCAACCCATGAAGGAAGAGTATTTGCTGACCGATGTTTTGGAATATACCAATGAACCATACGCAATAGCTAAAATTGCAGGGATAAAACTTTGCGAAAGCTATAATTTACAGTACGGAACAAATTTCATCTCCGTAATGCCCACCAATCTATATGGTCCCAATGATAATTTTGATCTGGAAAAATCCCATGTGCTACCTGCATTGATCCGTAAAATACATTTGGGCAAAGCTTTGGAGGAGAACAATTGGAAGTTGATAGATGAAGATTTGAACCGATTGCCCATTGAGAACATTTCAGGTTCATCTTCAAAAGAATCCAAGCTGGCCGTCCTAAAAAAATACGGTGTTGATAAAGTAAGTGAAGAAAAGGTAACTGTGGAGATCTGGGGTAGTGGCAGACCCCGTAGAGAGTTCCTTTGGTCTGAGGATATGGCAGATGCCTGTGTTTTTTTAATGGAGAACAGGAGTTTTACCGACACCTACCAAAACGATCAACCCGAAATTAGAAACACCCACATCAATATTGGTACGGGATCGGATGTTTCCATTGCCGAGTTGGCAAAATTGATCAAGGAACTTATTGGTTTCAAAGGAGAATTTGTTTTCAATACGGATAAACCGGATGGCACCATGGAAAAGCGGACCGATGTCACTAAACTTAATCAACTGGGCTGGACGCATAAGGTCGAAATTAATAAAGGACTATCCCTTATGTATGAATATTATCTTCAGTAGGGAGTATTATCAAACCTAAATAATTAACCTCATTACATCGACTTGATAGCCAAGCTCAAAACATTGTTAAGCAAAAACTCGGGATTTGCCAGGTACCTCAAAAACACCTCTTGGTTAATGGGCGAAAAAGTGTTGCGCCTTTTGATAGCACTGAGTGTCGGAGTTTGGGTCACCCGCTATCTTGGACCGGAGCAGTTCGGAATATTGAGCTATGCCCAAAGTTTTGTGGGTATTTTTGCGGCACTTTCCTCTTTGGGACTCAATGATATAATTATAAGGGAACTGGTAAAAGATCAAGATAAAAGAAATCTCATCTTAGGTTCATCTTTTGGTTTACAGACCCTAGGTTCTACAATTATCATGTTGATATTGATCATCAGCATTTATTACAATGATAATGAACCCCTGACCAATAAGATCATTATTATTCTGGGACTGCTCACTTTCATTAATAGTTTCAATGTCATCACATCCTATTTTCATAGTCAGGTAAAGAGTAAATTCTATGCCATTGCGGGATTGGTCGGTGTAATCATCTCTGCACTGCTGAAGGTTTATTTGATATTGGGCAACTATTCGTTGATCTATTTTGTTTATGTACTTGCTTTCGATGTCATTTTTTTGGTGACTGGGCTGATTTGGTTCTATAAAAAGTCCGGGGAGTCCTTGCTGAAATGGAAATTTTCCTGGAAGATGGCAAAGGAGCTTCTAAAAGATGCTTGGCCTTTAATCTTGAGTGGTATCATTGTTTCCATTTATATGAAGATCGATCAGGTGATGATTCAGGAATATCTGGGGAACAGTGAAGTAGGACAATATTCGGCAGCGGTTAGGCTTAGTGAGGCATGGTACTTTATCCCAACAATAATTTGTAGTTCGCTGTTTCCGGCAATCATCAATGCAAAGTTAAAAGACGATACGCTATACAAAGATCGATTACAACGATTGTATAATTTAATGGTGGTTCTGGGTGTGGTCATCATATTACCTGTACTAACATTGAGCGATTGGATGATTAATCTTTTGTATGGCGAGGCTTTTCAACGTTCTGCAGGAGTTTTGAACATACATATTCTAGGCAGTGTGTTTGTTTTTTTGGGTGTGGCCAACCAAAAATGGTTCATCAGTGAAAACTATCAGGCTTATAATATTATTTGTCTAGGTATGGGCATGGTAGCCAATATCGCTTTAAATGTGATAATGATACCCAGAATGGGAATAATGGGAGCAGCATATGCGACTTTAATTTCCCAGTTCGTGGCGTCGGTCTTGGCACCGGTATTTTTTAATAAAACGAGAAATTCCTTCTATATGATGCTCAGGGCATTGTTTTTCGTTCAGGTTTTTAAGGATGGAAAAATTGTCTAAAAGCACATTGGGATAGCATCATAAAGGGCAATTTTTGTCCATAATTTGAGTTTTTTTAATGTCCCCGGGATATAAAATACCCGCAGGAAACAAGATAATGTAGCAACCAATCAACAAAACTAAAATATAATGTGCGGAATATTAGGAACGGTGCCTTTTTCAGATCAGGGTTTATTTAAACAAGCTCTGGATACGCTAACACATCGTGGTCCGGATAGTTATGGTATTGAACATATTTCGGAGGATGTCTCTTTAGGGCATAGAAGACTTTCTATTTTGGATATATCTGAAAATGGCAGCCAACCCATGATCCATGAAAGTAAACGGTATGCCGTTATATTTAATGGGGAGATCTACAACTTCTTGGAAATAAAAAAGGAACTGGAGCAGTTGGGGCATACATTCAAGTCTTCTTCGGATACCGAGGTTTTGTTGAAATCATATATTCAGTGGGGAGAAGACTGTGTTTTAAAATTCAATGGCATGTGGGCCTTTGGAATTTGGGACGCGGAAGAAAAGAAGCTCTTTATGTCGCGTGACAGGTATGGAAAGAAACCTTTGTTTTATGCAAACATAAACGGCAAGTTTGTTTTTGCTTCGGAAATGAAGGCCATCTTCCCCTTTATGGACCAATTGGAGGTCTCAGATGACTTTCATTGGATGAAGAAGAACATATTCTTTTACGAGGCTACCGAAAAATGTCTTGTAAAAGGAATCAAGCGTTTTCCAGCAGGTCATAGTGGACATTATGAAAGGGGTGAGCTAAAAATATATCGCTATTGGAACACTTTGGACCATTTGGTCGATGTCCCCAAAACCTATGAGGAACAAGTGGAGCAATTCAGGGAGCTCTTCATGGATTCCTGTAAACTTCGCATGCGTTCCGATGTAACTATTGGTACAGCGTTGAGTGGGGGCTTGGACAGTAGCGCGACGATTGCAGCCATGGCGAACTTGGCAAAAAACAACAATAGCTACTCGGACGATTGGCAACATGCCTTCGTGGCATCTTTTCCAGGAACTCCCTTGGATGAATCACACTACGCGAAGATGGTTACGGACCATTTGGGAATAGGCGCCACATTCGTGGATATTGATCCTTTAAAACATTGGGGCAAACTTGAACATTACTTCTATTTGTTCGAAGATTTGTATATCACATCCCCATTACCAATGATCATGTTATATGGGGCCGTTAAGGAAAATGGAACTACGGTGACCTTGGATGGCCATGGAGCTGATGAGTTGTTGAGCGGTTATCAACAAGGTACCCTGGAGAGCCTCTGGGATGCAAGGTTCAATGTAAAGAATACAAAAGATATCCTGAATATTTACCAAGGTTCCATAAATGAAGATAAGGTGCAGTATAACAGGGTAGGTAACTGGAAACTGTATCGTGATTATATGATCAGGAAGACAGGGAAAAAGGTTTTGGGCAAAAAAATGCCGTCCGTGGATAATAACCATCCCAATTTTAAAAAACTGGATAACCTGTCCCAGTATCTCTATGCCATGTTCCATGAGAATATTTTGCCCACCTTATTGCGCAATTACGATAGGTATGCCATGATCAATAGTGTGGAAATTCGGATGCCATTTATGGATCATCGAATCGTAAGTTTTGTGAATTCGTTGCCATATTCCAGCAAGATCGGGAATGGATATACCAAAAGGATCGTAAGAGACGCTCTGGATCCATATTTGCCCAAGGAAGTAACGTGGAGAAAATCAAAAATAGGATTTAGCTCCCCAATTGTGGACTGGATGCAGAACGATCTGTCCGAATGGTTTATGGATACCACCAGCTCAAATTCATTTTTACAATCGGACCTGGTATCCAATCCAAGCCAATTAAGAGATAGGATAACATCCATTGTGAATAAGGAAAATCATAATTTTACCGAAGCACAAAAATGTTGGACTGAATTATCTCCTTACATTTGGGGCAATGCCATTTTAAAAAATAAAGCTGTGTCGGTATAGGGAATCCTTGAAATTTCCTAGCCAAAAACTACAAGAGGTATGGTCAATAAGTTAAAAAAATTGGTACTTTCAAGTTCCCTCTTAACCAAGATGGCCAATTTTTATAGACGTATCCATCTCAAAAGAACAAAAGATATCAGCTATCAAAAAGGAGCCTTTGTTGGCTTCTCGGTAGAGTGCGAAGGTAAAAATGCTTTTGGTAAAAATAGTGCCATTGTCTCTTCAAAAATCGGGTATGGCTCCTATTTGGCGGAAGGAGCTAAATTGGCAAAGGCAAGTATCGGAAGATATTGTTCCATTGGTCCCAATGTAAATTGCATCTTTGGCAAACATCCCGCCAACACTTTTGTATCGACCCACCCATCTTTTTTTGCGTTAAGGACCCCTGTGGGATTTACATATGCAGATGAACAACATTTTAAAGAATTCGCCGAACCGCACAAAGGAGGCTTTAGTATTACCATAGGCAATGATGTTTGGTTGGGTGCCAATGTGGCCTTAATGGATGGTGTAAAAATAGGGGATGGCGCTATAGTTGCTGCCAATGCTTTGGTAACAAAGGATGTAGAGCCTTATTCCATTGTAGGGGGTGTTCCTGCAAAATTGATAAAGAAACGTTTCCATGATGATGAAATAGCATTTTTGCTGGAATTTAAATGGTGGGAAAAAAGCAGGAAATGGATAGAGGATAACGCTTCGCATTTTAGAAATATAGAAGGTTTTATGGAACATCATAAAAATACTTGAAATGAGAATTCCCATTGTGGTGGTCGCATACAACAGGCCAAGGTCACTTTCTAGATTATTAAGATCATTAAAAACGGCAAAATACCCTCATAAGGATATTGATTTGATCATTAGTATTGATAAAGCCGAAAACAACCAGCAGGTTTTGGATTTGGCCAATGATTTTCAATGGGAGTATGGTACTAAAAAGGTTATTTATCAAGAAATAAATCTGGGATTAAGAAAGCACATTTTAAAATGCGGGAATTATAGTTTGGAATACGGAGCGGTAATCGTTCTGGAGGATGACCTTTATGTGTCACCAAATTTTTACCTATTTGCTGAACAAGCACTTACATTCTCTACTAACGAATCAAGCATTGGGGGAGTGTCACTGTACAATCACCAACTCAATGTACATACCCGCCAAAATTTTTCACCACATCAAGATGGTTTTGATAACTGGTATTTTCAATTTGCTTCTTCTTGGGGCCAGGCATGGACAAAAGATCAGTGGACGGGGTTTATGGACTGGTATAAAAATGAACCTGATATTGATAGTAACGAACAGGTACCCGCATATGTGAGGAGTTGGTCCCCAAAATCATGGTTAAAATATAACATTGCCTATTTAGTGGAAAAAGATAGGTACTTCCTGTATCCAAAGATATCCTTGACCACAAATTTTAGCGATGCCGGCACACATGTGGGCAACGATAGTACTATTTATCAAGTTTCACTGGATTTTGGGAAGGAAAGGCAGTATAAATTTTCCATAGTACAAGACTCAAATGCGGTGTACGATGCCTATTATGAGAATAAAAACTTGCATCAAATATTAGGATTGGAAAGGGAAGAATTGTGCGTGGATCTATTTGGATACAAACCTCTACATGGTCAAAAGTATTTACTCTCATCCAAAGTGTTGGATTTTAAGACAATACGGTCTTTTGGTAGATCTTTGAAACCACATGAGGACAACGTTCTTCAGTCGATAGAGGGGAAGGAGCTTTTTTTATATGATACGACCATAGAAGCGAAAAATCCGAATATATCCGACTTTGAAAGAAAGATTGCCTATAATTATAAGCAAATACCATTCAAATGGACCAGAAAGCTGTTTTTGGTGCAATCCCGCCAAAAGTTTAATAACCTACTAACTAGAATAACCAAAAAGCGATAAAGTGCTCAAAGCGATACGAAAAATAGGAGTGCCTTTTGTGGCATTGTTCTTTATCTACCTTTTAAATCCGTATGGGTTGAATATTTATATTGGATATCTCATTGCAGCTTTGATTTTACTTCAAAAGAGTTTCCTTGTAAAAAATGTGGATGCTGGTTTTTGGCTGTTATTCGTTTTTTCGGTTATCTATGCAGCTTTTTTCTCATTTGATCCTAAGGCCGGGAATCAATACATAGTAATATATGCTATTGTACCGGGAGCATTTTATCTATTGGGAAAGTTTTTTGCGGAAAAGTTAAAGTCCAATCATACTAACTTGGTACTTCTACTTTTGATTTCTGCGATAATATTTTCAATCACAGCAGTGCTATCTGTTTTTACCGATATTTTACAGAATGGGTATAATGTAGTAGAAAGGAATCTACCTAATTATTGGACAGGTAATATTGTTCCTGCGACTATTATGGGGTCATATTTTACCTTAATAATGACCTTGCCCGCTTTATTGGTCCCACACATTAAAAAGCTCCCTTTTGTAGCTAGGATATTACTGTTGGTGTATTATGCGATTGCCATGGCCTGTATTCTTAGGATTGGTAGTCGAACCCAGATAAGTATTAGTCTTATTGCATTATTGGTTTCCCTATTATACGTGATGCCAAGACAATCATTTAGACGGAACCTGTTCATGTTTTTGTTATTTTTCTTGGGCATCTTTTATATAATGAACACCGTAAGTTTTGATTTGGATCAGGACTGGTTATCGGCTTTTGCCAATAGAATGGAAGATAGTCAAGATTTGGCATCGGGCGGTGGACGTACGGATCGTTGGATAAAGTCAATCGAATATTTGTTCACAAAACCGTTGGGGTGGAGCGAACATGAATTTGGGCATGCACATAACCTTTGGTTTGATGTACTGCGCATTGGTGGATTTTTGTCTTTCTTCTTTCTACTATTTTTTACTACGAAATCCTATTTAACTGTTTTTAAAGCAATTAAAAAGAAAAAGGAAGCATATGCCTTTAACAATCAAATTATCGTTTTCACCCTTGGTTTTTCATTGGTTTTTATGGTGGAACCCATACTTGAAGGAATGTTTGACTTTTTTGCCTTTTTCTGTTTTTTCATTGGGGTGGTGAAAAAATACAGTGCCGATAATCCAGTAATTGAGTAAGGTTATCCAATAAATCTTTTGCCCGTGATACTTTAGCGTACTTTTATATCGTTTTTAACCTAAATTTAGCAACCTGACCATTACCCCAAAAATGAACAAACTGGCTGTTCTTCTCACATGTTTCAATAGAAAAGATAAAACCATAGCATCCTTAACAGCTTTACACAAAGCGCATGATGAATTCTCGGATGGCTGGGAAATGTCCATTTATCTTACAGATGATGGTTCAACGGATGGAACCTCCGAGGCCGTATCCAAAAGTTTCCCGTATGTAAAAATTTTAAAGGGAGATGGAAACCTGTTTTGGGCAGGGGGCATGCGCAATTCTTGGAGCGAAGCATTAAAAGGCGAATACGATGCTTTTCTTTTGTTGAATGACGATACCTATGTCTATCCCCATCTTTTTGATGCCGTACAAAAAACACATAAGTTCAGTAATTCCAATTATGGGATGGGGGGAGTATATGTTGGTTCAACCGTTGATGCTGAAACAAAAAAAATTAGTTACGGAGGTAGTATTTTTAAGAATCGGTTTTTGGCAAAAATGAGACGATTGGAGCCAAAGAGCAAACCTATTCCATGTGAGTTGGGAAATGCCAATATTTTATGGGTAAGTAAAAATGTGGTGGACAAAATAGGTATGCTTGCAGACGGTTACGTTCACGGTATGGCAGATTACGATTATACCCTGAGGGCTACAAAAAAGGACCTTCCGGTTCTTATTATGCCCGGGACCGTAGGAGAATGTATCAATGATCATAGCGATCCATATTTGAAATTTATGAAACTATCGCTAAAGGACAGATATAAAATGCTCCATAATCCAATCGGGTTTGATTTTGTTTCTCAGACCCATCACATGAAAAAGCATTTTCCGATAAGGCTGCCAATATTTCTTTTAACGGGATATTTTAAAGTACTTTGTCCAAAATTATATTATCAACTCTTATATAAAAACAGAAAAAACTGATATGCGGAAAAAGAACCTCATTGTTTTTGGAACCAGACCGGAAGCCATAAAAATGGCACCTTTGGTCAAAGCGTTCCAAAATTCAGATGAATTTGAAACCAAGGTATGTGTAACAGCGCAACACCGTGAAATGTTGGACCAGGTTTTGGATTTTTTTGAGATAACTCCCGATTTTGACCTTGATTTAATGAAACCGGGACAAAATTTATATGGTTTGACCGCAGCCATAATAACCAATATGCAGTCGGTTTTGGAATCCTATAAGCCTGACTTTGTTTATGTACATGGAGATACCACCACCACCATGGGGTCTAGTATCGCAGGTTTTTATTCCGGGGCAAGGGTCTGTCATGTAGAAGCAGGTCTACGAACCTTTAACAAATGGGCACCATTCCCAGAAGAAATCAATAGAAGGGTAACGGGTCATGTGGCCGATTTCCACTTTGCCCCAACGCAGACCTCCAGTCAAAACTTACTGAATGAGGGAGTTGATGAAAATTCAATAACGATTACAGGAAATACTGTTATCGATGCGTTGCACGAAAGTGTGGAACGGGTTAAAACATTGGATACCATAGAACTTAGTGAACTTAAGACAAAGGTTTCCGATGATAAAAAAATCATTTTGGTCACGGGCCATAGACGTGAAAATCATGGCCAGGGCTTTATCAATATTTGTCAAGCATTGAAGGAAATTGCAGAAAAATTTGACGATGTTGAAATAGTTTACCCGGTTCACCTAAATCCAAAGGTTCAAAAACCGGTCTACGAATTACTGGGCGATATGGACAATATAAAATTGATCGATCCTTTGGCCTATCCAGAATTTGTATGGTTAATGGATAAATGTCATATGGTTATTACCGATAGTGGAGGTGTTCAAGAAGAGGCCCCGAGCTTGGGGAAACCAGTTTTGGTCATGAGGGATACCACCGAAAGACCAGAAGCCGTAGAGGCGGGTACGGTTATTTTGGTAGGTACGGACAAGGAGAAAATTGTATCTCATGCTGTAACTTTATTAACGGATGATGATCAATATAAAAAAATGAGCAAGTTGCACAACCCTTATGGTGATGGTAAAGCTTGCGAGCGTATTGTTGAATTTATGAAAAATCAAGAATAGTGTCAGAAAATAAAGTAACCATGATGGGGTTGGGCTATATTGGCCTACCCACCGCAGCTTTGATTGCAGGAAACAAGACCCAAGTTAACGGAGTGGACGTTAACCCAAGGGTGGTCGATACCATTAATAGGGGCGAAGTACATATTGTAGAGCCGGATTTGGACGTAGCCGTTTCAGAAGCTGTATCGGAAGGTTTTCTAAAAGCCAGTCTTGAACCTGAACAAGCGGATACATACCTGATTGTGGTACCTACACCCTTTAAAGAAAAGAACGAACCGGATATTTCTTATGTTGAGGCTGCGACCAAAGCTATATTGCCCCTATTAAAGGAAGGAGATCTTTATATTATTGAATCTACTTCACCAATTGGGACAACTGAGAAAATGCGCGATCTGATTTATGATCAACGTCCAGAACTAACGGATAAGATTCATATGGCCTATTGTCCGGAGCGCGTATTGCCCGGAAATGTAATGTACGAACTGGTACATAATGATCGTGTAATTGGAGGTATAGATGCAGGATCAACTGAAAAGGCAGTTGCGTTTTATTCGGCATACGTGAAAGGCGAGTTGCACAAGACCAATGCACGTACTGCCGAAATGTGCAAACTAGTTGAAAACTCCTCCCGTGACGTGCAGATCGCTTTCGCGAACGAACTTTCTCTAATTTGTGACAAGGCCGATATCAATGTTTGGGAACTGATAAAATTGGCCAATAAACACCCTAGGGTGAACATACTGCAACCTGGCTGCGGAGTAGGTGGACATTGCATTGCAGTGGACCCCTATTTTATTGTTTCCGATTATCCTATGGAATCCAAAATTATTGGTACAGCGAGGGAAATCAATAATTATAAGTCCTTCTGGTGCGCGGAAAAAGTGCAGAGTGAAAAACTGAAATTTGAACTGGAAAACGGTTATAAACCTAAAGTGGCCCTAATGGGGCTGGCATTTAAGCCAAATATTGATGATTTACGGGAGTCCCCGGCAAAGTATATCGTACAAAAAGTATTGCAAAACGTCAATAACGAAGAATACTTCATAGTTGAACCCAATATAGATTCTCACAACGTTTTTAAGTTAACGGATTACAAAACAGCTTTCGAAGAGGCCGATATTATTGTGTATTTGGTCGCTCATAATGAGTTTAAGGAACTGCCCAAAAACACAAAGAAGCGTATATTGGATTTTTGTGGGGTTTTAGAGCAATAAACAGGTAAAAAAGGATATGGCACTAAAAGTTCTTTTTGTCACATATAAGTTGCAAAATTATAGGGTACCAATTTTTGATATTATTGGGCGTTCGAACAAAGTAGATCTTACTATAGCTCATTCATCAAGTCTATCTAAATATCAAGGGGATAATTTTAATGAAAAAATTATACCATTTAAGAAACTAGGTAGTTTTACTTACTATGACAAAGAATTTAAGGACTTAATCACGCAATTTGATATTGTAGTATGTATGTTCTATTTATTTAATCTTTCATTTTTAAAATTAGCCTTAAAAAGAAATGTGAAATTAATTTTTTGGGGTATCGGTGTGAGAGCATCTTATAATGCAAAATTTGATTCACCTACGATTATGAATAATATTAGATACTTTTTGGCAAAGAAGAGTGATGCAATGTTATTTTATTCGGATTATGCTAAAGAAAAGTATATCAAGCATGGCATAGCCAAGGAAAAATTATTCGTTATGCCGAATACGGTTGAGGTACTTTCAATTAATGAGTCAAAACTTCAAAGAAATAAAATCTTGTTTATTGGTTCACTTTATAAACAAAAAAAAATATTTGAACTGTTAGAATCTTACAAGCAAGCAGTTGAAAAAAAAGAAGCTATTCCACTTGAATTGCATATTGTAGGAGGAGGGGCAGAATTCGATAATATAAAAACATGGGTGGGGTCAAATAATTTACGAAAGGAAGTTTTTTTACATGGTGCAATATTTGAGGAAAACAAGTTAAGTGAATTATTCAATTCGGCTTGTGCATGTATATCTCCTGGACAAGCTGGCCTGTCTGTTTTGAAGAGCTTTGGATATGGAGTCCCCTTTATTACACATATAGATGCAATTACAGGAGGAGAAAGGTTGAATATAAAAAATAATGTTAATGGAATTTTGTTTGATGAATACAATGATTTGAAATACATCATTTTGGACATTTTCAAAAATCCGAAAAAGTTTGTTGATATGGGTGAGAATGCTAAGAACTTTTATCTCTCCGAAAGAACACCTGAGCAAATGGCAAGAGGTTTCTTGGATGCCGTTGAATATGTAAGTAAGTGATCTAACCCAAAAAAATAGTTTAGTTATGAAGGCCTATTTTAAATCACTCGTATCTATAAAAAAACTAACCTATCCTTTAGTCTCCTACATGAGTTTTTGGTCAAAGGATTGTACATTTCATAAAACATCGGAGATAAGAAGTTTTGCTATACTTTATAATTCTATAATTGGTAGATATTCAAGAATCAATTCGAATTGTAAATTGGTCTTAACCACAGTAGGAAATTTCACGGCAATAGGTAAAGATGCCATATTAGGTTTTGGCCGCCACCCACTAAATTATATTTCAACCAATTCCATATTTTATAAAAAAAATCGGATGCGAAATGATTGGATTACTCCAATTGATTTTAAAACCAATTTACCAATTCATGTTGGTAATGACGTCTGGATTGGCCGTGATGCAAAAGTCATGGATGGTGTGACTATTGGGGATGGTGCAGTTGTAGCAGCAGGGTCTATTGTTACTAAGGATGTACCACCCTATGCCATTGTTGGTGGTGTTCCAGCAAAGATAATTAAATACCGTTTTGACGAAGAGACAATTAAAAAATTATTGGAGATTAAATGGTGGGACTTCAAGGATGAAGAAATTACAAAATTTAAAGATTTCTTTAACCTAAAGGATGTTACCCCTGAACAAATTGACTCTTACTTTAAATCCAAAAATATTTAGACAAAGTTATGTTCAAAGACAAAACATTAATGATCACAGGGGGAACCGGATCTTTTGGAAATGCGGTACTAGACCGCTTTTTACAGACAGATATCGGTGAAATACGCATATTCAGTCGCGATGAAAAAAAGCAAGATGACATGCGTAATCGGCTCAAAAACCCAAAAATCAAGTTCTATATTGGCGACGTAAGGGATTTTAACAGTATCAACCATGCCATGAAGGGTGTGGACTATGTTTTCCATGCAGCTGCATTAAAACAAGTCCCTTCCTGTGAGTTCTTCCCCATAGAAGCAGCCAAAACCAACGTTTTTGGCACACAGAATACCATAGATGCCGCCGTTGCCAATGGAGTAGAACGAATTATTTGTTTGAGTACTGACAAGGCCGCATATCCCATAAATGCCATGGGTATTAGTAAAGCATTGATGGAAAAAGTAGCCGTTGCCGCTTCACGTAACATTCCTGGGGATGCCACCAAGGTATGTTTAACACGGTACGGAAATGTTATGGCCTCACGGGGCTCTGTGATTCCATTGTTCGTTAACCAAATTAAGGAGGGTAATCCAATCACGGTAACAGACCCCCATATGACACGTTTTTTGATGTCTTTGGAAGATGCTGTCGATTTGGTTCTTTTTGCATTTGAACATGGGAATCAAGGTGATTTGTTCGTGAACAAGGCTCCTGCAAGTACCATAGGTGATTTGGCAGATGCCATAAAAGGGATTTTTAATGCGGACAATGAAGTAAAGGTCATAGGAACCAGGCATGGTGAAAAATTGTACGAAACCCTTTGTACGCGCGAGGAAATGCAGAAAGCTGAGGATATGGGAGAGTTTTACAGGATTCCAGCGGATAACAGGGACTTGAATTATAGCAGGTATTTTTCTGAAGGGGAAAAGGATATCAGCAGCATTGAAGATTATCATTCGCACAATACCAAACACCTAAACAACGATGAGTTAAAAAGAACATTGCTGAATCTTGATTTTATCAAAGAACAGTTGAATGCGGAATAATCTTGTGATTGCGGGAGATACCTTTCAAGATGAAAGGGGAGAAATGCGTTTTTTTAATTCGCTCAATATGAGTGAAATAGTGCGTTTTTATGAAATTTCCCCAGCAAATCAAGATATAATTAGAGGATGGCAGGGTCATCAGCATGAGAAAAAATGGTTCTATTGCTTATCTGGTGGTTTTGTAATCAATATTATCGAAATCAATGATTTTAACCGTCCATCGGAAGACCTGACTCCAATACGAGTTGAATTGGAATCATCGAATCCCAGAATCCTTGCAGTGCCGGGAGGTTTCGTAACGGCTATTAAGGCAACATCCAATAATGCTCGATTACAGGTGTTTTCGAATGCTGTTCTCAACGAATCAAAAAATGATGATTTCAGGTTCCCATTGGATCAATGGTCGGCCAAATGGTAAATTAATAAGATGGAAAAACATAAAATTGGAATTACAGGTCAAGCGGGGTTTATCGGAAACCATCTATATACCACTTTGTCTTTAAGAGAGGATGTGGAATTGGTCAATTTTGAGCGTTCCTATTTTGAAGATGTGGATAGGTTGTCCAAATTCGTTTCTGAATGTGATAGCATAGTCCATTTAGCAGCCATGAACAGGCACGAAGATCCAAAAGTGATCTACGATACCAATCTTAAATTGGTCGAAGATGTAATCGCTGCTTGCGAAAAATCCAAGGTTACACCACATATTATCTTTTCATCCTCATCACAAGAATTAAAGGATAATCTTTACGGGCAATCCAAAAAGGAGGGCAAAGAAAAGTTTATGGCATGGGCAAAGGAAACGGGAGGGAAGTTCTCTTCATTGACCATTCCAAATGTATTTGGGCCATTCGGGAGACCAAATTATAATTCCGTAGTGGCGACTTTTTGTCATAAAGTGGCAAATAATGAAGAACCCACCATATTAAATGATGGTGAAGTTGGACTTATATATATCAATGATCTGGTTCAAATTTTTATTGACACTATTTTTGGCGACCAGCAACCCAAACCCCTGAACGGTAACAGTTTTGAAGTTAAAATTGAGCCCAACCATTACGTTAAGGTCTCTCGGATATTGGAATTGTTGAACGGGTTTAAATCCAATTATATGGAAAAAGGAATTTTTCCAAATTTGGAAGACCATTTCGAAAAGTCGCTGTTCAACACCTTCAGGTGCTATATCCCAGAATCGCATTATCCAGTAAAATATACCAAACATACCGATCCAAGAGGTAGTTTTGTAGAGATTGCCAGAACCCAGACTTCCGGACAGTTTTCTTTTTCCACCACTGTTCCCGGAATAACAAGGGGAAATCATTTTCATACCAGAAAAGCAGAACGTTTTGCGGTGATAAGTGGAAAGGCCCGGATTCAATTGCGTAAAATTGGAACGGATGAAGTCATCAACTATGATTTGGATGGTAAGGAACCTGCATATGTGGATATGCCCATCTGGTATACCCACAATATAACCAATATAGGAGATGAAGAATTGATTACATTGTTTTGGATCAATGAACCCTATGATCCAGAGGATGCCGATACCTATTTTGAAAATGTTGAATAACAAACCATAAAACATTTAATTTGAAAAAGCTTAAAGTTTTAACCGTTGTCGGAACAAGGCCAGAGATCATACGCTTGGCATGCGTTTTAAATGCTTTGGATGCCAATGAGGCCATTGAGCATACTTTGGTACATACCGGACAGAACTACGATTACGAGCTCAACGAAATATTCTTTGAGGATTTTGGTATCCGAAAGCCCGATCACTTTTTGGGTGCGGCAGGAAAAAATGCTACCGAAACCGTGGGAAATATTTTAATTAAAATAGATCCGATTCTGGAGAAAATTGCACCAGATGCTTTTCTGGTACTAGGAGATACCAACTCTTGTTTGTGCGCTATACCTGCTAAAAAACGAAAAATCCCGGTTTTCCACATGGAAGCGGGAAATCGTTGTTTTGATCAAAGGGTTCCAGAAGAAACAAACAGAAAGATTGTGGACCATGTAGCGGACATCAATCTTACCTATAGCGATATTGCACGGGAATATTTGCTGCGTGAGGGACTATCACCGGATAGGGTGATTAAAACTGGTAGCCCAATGTATGAAGTGTTACATCAGTTTAAAGGTAAAATCGAGGCCTCTACCGTATTGAAAGATCTTGGACTTGAAAAGGAAAAGTATTTTGTGGTTTCCTCTCACCGAGAAGAAAATATCAGCAATCCGAAAAATTTCGAGGGATTGATAGAATCTTTGAATCAGATTGCCGAAAAATATGATTATCCAGTAATCGTATCGACCCATCCAAGGACACGGAATATGCTCGATTCCAAAAATGTAAAGACACATAAGAACATCCAGTTTTTAAAACCTTTGGGCTTTTCAGATTACAACGCACTGCAAATAAACTCCTTTGCCGTGTTATCCGATAGTGGAACAATCTCGGAAGAGTCTTCTATTTTAAACTTCAGGGCGTTAAATATAAGAGAGGCTCATGAGCGTCCCGAAGCTATGGAAGAGGCATCAGTGATGATGGTTGGACTGAATCCAGAAAGAATTTTACAGGGCTTGACCGCTTTGGAAGTACAGGAAAGAAGTCCCAAAAGAAATTTCAGGGAGGTTACCGATTACACTATGCCCAATGTAAGTGAGAAAGTGGTTCGCATTATAATCTCTTATGTGGACTACATCAACCGAGTTGTTTGGTCGAAATAATTTTCTATGAAGAAGAAGAAAGTTCTTTTTTTGGCACTTGGATATCCGAATGTAGCAAAGTCCACCATTCTATATACGGACTTAATGCAGGAGTTTGGTGAGCAGGGCCACGATGTCTTGGTTGTAGCGCCTGCTTACGAAAAAGGTAATTATGGTTGTAGGGTAGAGGGTAAGGTAAAAGTATTGAGGGTAAAAACGCTACCATTGTTTAAAGTGGGGGCCATTAAAAAAGGTATTGCAAACCTTTTACTGCCTTATCAATATAAGCGAGCCATAAAGAAAAACGGTGACCTGGACTTTGACTTGGTAATTTTACCTACACCACCTATTACCTTGTTTTCCGTAGCCTCTTGGTTAAAAGCTAAAACAAAAGCAAAGACCTACCTGATTTTACGGGATATTTTCCCCCAAAATGCCGTGGACCTAAAAATGATGAAGGAGCATGGTTTGTTCCATCGGTATTTTAGAAAACAAGAGCTAAAGTTATATCAATTGGCCGATACGATTGGGTGTATGTCGAAAGCGAACGTTGCATATGTTGAAGAACATAACCCAACCCTTGATCGTTCAAAATTACATTTATTGCCAAACTGGGAAAAAATACCAGCTCCCGTTTCTAAAGATGGAATTGAAGAGGTTAGTTCCAAATTGGGTGTTTCCGATAAATTCATGGCTATATTTGGCGGCAATTTGGGAAAACCACAACAGTTGGAGAACATTGTTCAGCTGGCAAAAAGCTGTGAAGATATCGAGGATATTTTCTTTTTGATTTTGGGAAGCGGTACGGAGAGTGAGCGCGTACGACAATTGATTTCGAAAAATAACCTTACCAACATAAGGTTGGTGGACCGTGTTCCCAAAAAAGAGTATGTTCAGATCTTGGCTGCGGCAGATGTGGGACTCATTTCTTTACATGAAGAGTTTACCATACCTAATTTTCCGTCCAAGGTGCTTACCTATTTTGGTCTTAAAAAACCCGTGTTGGCATCATTGGATTTAAGCACAGACTTTGGACAAATGTTGGACGAGACTAAATCTGGTCTATGGTCCAAAGCTGGAGACATTGATGCTTTCAAGGAGAATTTATTGTGGATATACAACAACAGACAGAAGGCCACTGAAATGGGACAGAACGGACATAATTACATGAAATCCCAATTAACGCCGGAAAAGGCCTATAAGACTATAATGGAAAATATTTGATTGAATCCAAAAACCCATATCAACTAAAATAAAAATGCCCGCTTGCTTGAGCGGGCATTTTTAGTATCGATCTGAGCTTTATAAGGCTATAGTCTCTTACCAATTTGATAATAACTAAAACCTAAATTATCAAGCCTTTCGGCGTCAAATTGATTTCTTCCATCAAAAATAACAGGTTCCTTTAATGTGGACTTAATTTCTCCAAAATCAGGGGAACGAAACTCCTTCCACTCAGTGAGCAAAAGTAATGCATCAGCTCCTTTCAGGGCTTCATATTTGGAATCGGCATAGGTTAACCCTTCAACATCTTTTAAATAGAAGGATTTCGCTTCATGTATGGCCTTAGGATCATAAGCCTGTATTTTTGCACCAAGAGCGGTTAATTTTTTAATGATATAAATGGATGGTGCCTCTCTCATATCATCCGTTCCAGGCTTGAATGACAGACCCCATATGGCAAAGGTTTTTCCAGAAAGATCCTCACCAAAATGATTGATCACTTTATCCGCTATAACAAATTTCTGTCTATCATTTACATCTTCTACAGCATTGAGCAACTGAGCTTCATAGCCATTTTGTTCTGCGGTTTTTTTAAGGGCTTTTACATCCTTTGGAAAGCATGATCCGCCATATCCGCTTCCTGGGTAAATAAAGCTGTATCCGATACGGCTATCCGAACCAATCCCTATCCGTACTTTATTAACATCGGCCCCAACTAGTTCACAAATGTTGGCCACTTCGTTCATAAAAGATATTTTGGTGGCGAGCATGGCATTTGCGACGTATTTTGTCATTTCAGCAGAACGAACATCCATTACCAACATACGGTCCATGCTACTTCTAAAGAAAGGAGCGTACAATCTGCGCATGGTTTCTGCCGTTTTTTTGTCTTCAGTGCCAACTACAACACGGTCCGGTTTCATAAAGTCACTGATGGCATCCCCTTCTTTAAGGAATTCAGGGTTAGATACAACATGGAATTCAATTTCTTCACCTCTTTTCTCAAGTTCGGTTGCAATTGCAGAATTGACCTTGTCGGCAGTACCAACGGGAACAGTGGATTTGTCCACAACGATCAATGGTGTGGTCATGTATTGACCAATTTCTTTGGCCACTTGCAGGACGTATTGCAAGTCCGCAGACCCATCTTCTCCCATTGGTGTGCCCACCGCTATAAAAACCATGTCACAATCGTGAAGGCATTCCTTTAATTGCGTGTGAAAATGTAGTGTTTTATTGGCAACATTGCGGGAAACCATTGGTTCTAGCCCAGGTTCGTAAATAGGAATAACTCCTTTTTTTAAGTTTTCAATCTTATCGTTGTCTATATCGACACAGGTAACCGTATTTCCCATTTCTGCAAAACAGGTTCCAGTTACAAGGCCAACATATCCTGTGCCTACTATTGTTAGTTTCATGCTTTTTTACATGTTTTTAGTGGGTTACTTACGTCTATGTATGGAAGTACAAATATGCGACAAACCTATAAAAAGGTTTTAGGCTTCTAGATAAACTTTTCATAAAACGGATAAAGTGTAAGTTCCCAAAATAAAATGGTGTGTTTGTCTTTGATATTATCGACCATAATAGTTTTTGTACCATTGGATAAATTTATCCACACCTACCTTTACCGGGGTCGATGGCCTATAATTGTAATCTTTTATCAAACCTGATACATCTGCCCAAGTACGTTTTACATCACCCGCTTGCATGGGCATCATTTCTTTGACTGCTGTTTTGTCAAGTGATTTTTCGATGGTTTCAATAAAATCCATGAGCTTTTCGGATTTGTTATTACCTATATTGTAGAGATGATACGGTTCATCAATGCGGTATGCCTCAGAGTATCTGTTCTCTAAAATGTATATCACACCTTCCACAATATCATCTATATATGTAAAATCTCTTTCTAAATCACCGTTGTTAAATACTTTAATGGGCCGATTATTGATAATTGCGCTGGTAAACAGGAACATGGCCATATCTGGTCTGCCCCAAGGACCGTAAACCGTAAAGAAACGTAATCCCGTTGTTCTTAAGCCATAAAGGTGGCTATAAGTATGAGCCATTAATTCATTGCTCTTTTTGGATGCGGCATATAAGCTCACCGGATGATCTACCGAATCCGAAGTTTCAAACGGAACCTTTTTGTTTAAACCATAAACGCTGGAACTGCTTGCATATACCAAATGCTTTATCTTAAAAATGCGACAGCACTCCAAAATATTAAAAAAACCCACGATATTACTTTCAATATAGGCAGTTGGGTTTTCTAAACTGTAACGAACGCCTGCTTGGGCGGCAAGATGGCATACTACTTCAAAATTTTCTTTTTGGAATAGTTTCAATAGATCTTTTTTATCCTGAACATCGAGATGGATAAAACCAAAGTTATCATATTTATCACTTTGTGATAACTTGTCTAGATTTCCTGCAATATCCGCATGAACCCCCAATTGTTTTAATCGATCAAGTTTTAAGTTGACATCATAATAATCATTTAAATTGTCGAGTCCGAGGACAGTGTGCCCATGTTCCAATAATTTTTTTGAAACATGAAAACCTATGAAGCCGGCAGCACCGGTAACAAGAATTTTCATACGATATAATAAAATTCAAATCTAAAGAATTATTGACTGCCGTACGAAGGATAATTTGATAAGGATGATCGAGTACGGAACAATTGGCTCATCAAATGCAGATAAATTTTAACACAACTGGTTGATATATTGTTGTCTAGTGTTGTTTTTTACAGTTTTAAAATTACTGGATATATTTTAAATGCATTTAGTACAATGTCTTTGTAGAAATAAAACCAACATTTTAAGATAGCCCGGTATATCTTTCAAAAATGGTAACTAACAAGCACTTAATCGATTATTTTTTGCCTTTGGCGAATAGTAGCCAAAAATAATCCGACAGCATAATTTTCCTCTTACTTTTACTATTGAGAAATTAAATTCTCACCCTACTTATATCAACCCAAAACCGAAATGAAAACCGCAGTATTGAAGAAAATTTGGTTATCGCCACCACACATGGGTGGAAATGAGGAAACCTATGTAAAGGAAGCTTTTGATACTAACTGGATTGCCCCCTTGGGACCGAATGTCCAGCAATTTGAAAAATCCATAGAGGACTTTGTGAGAAATGATGTTCATGCCGCTTGCCTGAGTTCTGGTACGGGTGCCATACATTTGGGCTTGGAGATTCTTGGAGTTGGTCAAGGGGATGAAGTAATTTGTCAGAGCTTCACTTTTGCGGCATCGGCAAACCCCATTACCTATTTGGGAGCATCGCCCATATTTGTGGATAGTGAACAAGAAACTTGGAACATATCGCCAATTCTTTTGGAAGATGCCATTAAAGATAGAATGGACAAAGGAAAAAAACCAAAAGCCATTGTCGCTGTACATTTATATGGAATGCCCTACAAGGTAGATGAGGTCCATGCCATAGCAAGAAAATATGAAATTCCAGTAATAGAGGATAGTGCAGAGGCTTTAGGTAGTTCTTACAGAGGATTTAATTGTGGCAGTCTTGGTGAAATTGGTATTTTATCTTTTAATGGAAATAAGATCATTACCACTTCTGGTGGTGGAGCTCTACTTTGCAAAGATTTAAAAATAAAAGAGAAAGCAATTTTTTTGGCGACTCAAGCTAGAGATAATGCACCACATTATCAACATTCACATATTGGATATAATTATAGGATGAGCAACGTCCTGGCCGGCATTGGTCGCGGACAAATGGAAGTTCTTGAAAACAGGGTAAAGGCAAGACGCCAAAATTTTGAGTTTTACAAGGAAAATTTATCAGGGTTGCCGGAAATTGAATTTGTCAATGAACCAGATGGGTCTTATTCCAACAGATGGTTGTCCTGTATCCTGACCCCTTCTTTTGAAATGAGGGAAAAGATAAGGATTGCACTTGAAAATGAGAACATAGAATCACGACCTTTATGGAAGCCCATGCACCTGCAACCGGTATTTGAAAAATGTATATCGTTTGTAAATGGTGTGAGTGAAGACCTTTTTAACAGGGGTTTGTGTTTGCCAAGTGGGTCAAGCCTGGAAGTTGAAGACATGGAAAGAATTTGTGGAATCATTAAAAATCTGTTCAAATGATAAAAGAATTCTTCTTTAAAACAGGTAAGCGATATGCTTCTAAATGGACAGTACTTTTAATTGACCTTGGTATTGTTTCAGTTTCATTTATATTGGCATACTTTATTCGATTTAACCTGAGTTTTAATTTCGATGTACAACGACTATGGACCCAACTGCCGATCATTGTTTTGTTGTTTTTGGTAGCATTCTTGTTTTCGGGCAGTTATAAAGGTGTTGTAAGGCATACGGGAATCAAGGATGTCTATGCCATTTTTAATGCAGTATGTTTGGCCAGTATTGGAGCAATCGCAGTAGTATTGGTCAATAGATATATGGAGTGGGTAGATGGATTTACGATTCCACTCTCAATAATTATCATTAATAGCTTGTTGACCTTTATTGCACTTTCTGCATCGAGATATGTTTTTAAGATCGCTTTTGAAAGTTTGATGAACAGTGGACGAAACCCGTCCAAGAACATAATAATTTATGGAGCGGGTGAGTCTGGTATAATTACCTACAATACACTGACCAACCACTCAAAAATGGGTGCAAAGGTTATCGGCTTTGTCGATAACAACCTTCAAAAAGTAGGAAAACAAATTAATGGGGTAAAAGTATACGACAAATCTATCCTTACAGAAGAGTTTGTTAAATTCCATAATATTTCCGAGGTAATTTTTTCCATTCAGACCATTAACCCGAAACAATTGAGGACATTGGTCAATGAGATTGTGGACCTACCGGTAAAGGTTAAGATCGTTCCTCCAGTAGAAGATTGGATCAACGGTGAGTTAAAAGTATCCCAGATAAAAAGAGTCCAGATCGAAGATCTCTTGGACAGACCTCCCATCGAAATAAAAAACAGTAAAATCGAGAGGGATTTTGATGATAAGGTAATCATGGTTACCGGTGGAGCAGGATCTATTGGTAGTGAATTGGTCCGTCAGATCTGCAAATACAACTATCGATCATTGATTGTTATCGATCAGGCAGAATCAGCGCTTTACGATTTACAGCAAGAATTGAAACAGGCCGGTTTTTTTAATTTTATCCCTATTGTTAGCGATATCAGGGACAAGAATAAAATGCGAGTATTGTTCGAACAGTACCAACCTAACAGAATATTTCATGCTGCCGCATATAAGCATGTTCCTTTGATGGAGCAGAACCCATATGAAGCCGTTAAGATCAACGTGGCCGGAACCAAGACAATAGTTGATCTTGCAGCCGAATACGAAGTTGAAAAATTTGTCTTCGTCTCTACGGACAAGGCTGTGAACCCTACAAATATTATGGGGGCTACCAAACGAATAGCCGAAATGTACATTAGTTGCAGACAACAAGAGGGTAAGACCAAGTTCATAACAACTCGATTCGGGAATGTACTCGGTTCAAACGGATCGGTAATTCCTTTATTTAGAAAGCAAATCGAAAAAGGCGGACCACTAACGGTAACGCATAAGGACATTACAATATACTTTATGACCATCCCAGAGGCATCCCAATTGGTTTTGGAAGCAGGTGCCATGGGGAAAGGTGGTGAAATCTTTATTTTTGATATGGGAGAATCGGTTAAGATATTGGACCTGGCCAAGAATATGATCAGACTTTCCGGATTGCATTATCCAGATGATATCGATATCAAAATAACAGGATTAAGACCTGGTGAAAAGTTATACGAGGAACTTTTGGCCAATGGCGAGAACACTTTGCCAACGTATCATGATAAAATAATGATCAGCAAGGTCCGCGAAATTGATTATACCAAAGTTCGTAGTATGATCGATGAACTGTGTATTTCTAATTTGTTCTTTAAAGAGAATGTTGTTCAACTTATGAAGAATATTGTTCCGGAATACATTTCCAACAATTCCGATTTTTGTAAATTGGACAAAAAGAATTCCATTACCGAAATTAAAGAATCTCCAACAATTGAACATCCTCAACTCAACAACTAAAATGTATATTTCCATGCGCCAAAAAATCCAATGGGTATGTTATGTTATAATTACATGCCTAGTATTCTCCTGTACACCAGCCAAAGATGTAGTCTACTTTGAAGATGCCAGCCAATTTGAAACTTTGGTTGATGACAATACATTCACTACAAAATTTAAAGTGGATGATCTGGTAAGTATCAATGTTTCTACATTAGATCCCGAGGCCAGTGCTCCTTTTAACCTTTTTAGGGGAGCAGAAGAGGGGGGGATTCGTCCTGAACAAGTGAACTACTTAGTCGATAAGAACGGTGAGATTGACTTTCCCGTAATTGGAAAAATCAAGATAGAAGGACTATCACCTAGCGAAACAAGGGATCTTTTAAGGGATAAATTAAAAGATTATTTGAAGGACCCCATTATTAATATTAGAATTAGGAATTTTACGGTAACCGTACTAGGATCGGTAAATAGACCTGGAACTTATCCTATAAATGGCGAGCAAATCACAATAATGGAAGCGTTGGGGTATGCGGGCGACATCAATATAAAAGGTAGAAGGGACAACGTTATGGTAATAAGGGATTTCGACGGTACCAAGGTGTACAACAGAATCAACCTTAATCGAAAAGATGCACTAAAGTCCCCGGTATATTATCTTACTCAAAACGATGTGGTATATGTGGAACCCAATAAATCCGGAAAAACTCAATCCAGTTTGGATCAAAGGGCAACCATTGCCATTTCCATAGCCTCCACCTTGATTACCTCCGCCGTTATTTTATTGACAAGGAATTAATGGCTTGGATATTCACTTTAAATATTATAAACATTTCCCAAAGGCATGAACAACTCTGATCTGGATTTAAAAGGTATAGTACAATCTTATACAAGACACTGGAAATGGTTTGTGATAAGTGTTTTCGTTTCGGTTGCTTTGGCCATCCTTTATTTGCGATATGCCATTCCGGAGTATAGCGCAACAGCTAAAATTCAAATACTGGAAGAATCCAATGGCGGTTCTGAATTAAGTGTCCTGGAAGATTTGAATTTGTTTTCCTCGGGTAAAACCAAAATGGAAGATGAAATCGAATTGATAAATGCTAGGGAAAATTTTATTCGTATCGTAAAAAACCTAGATCTTAATATTCGTTTTTTCTTGCAAGGAAACATAAAAGATGCAGAGCTGTACGAATCAAAATCAAAGCCATTTTCAATAAATTTTTTGGCCAACGATTCCATCATAAGCAATTCCAAGGCGATGTTCTTTGTTAAGGTCTATTCGGACACCTCGTTCGGATTTAGGGAAAAGGAGGATAATCCAGAAAAAAAGGTGGCTTTTGGGGAAAAGATAAAAACTGAAATCGGTGATATTATAATTACTCCTAATGCTAATCTTGGAAGTTTTAAAAATAGGAATATAAGGGTAACGGTAAGTCCAGTAAATGCAGTTGCCGATTACTATAGGAAAAAGACGAGTGTCCGGGCAAATGACACCAAGTTTTCCAATATCATTAACCTAACGCTCAACGATCCAATTGAGCGCAGGGCGATCGATATTATTAACTCATTGATCAATATAAATAATTCCAATGCGGTACGGGACAAAAAAGAAATTGCCGACAGGACATCCAAATTTATAAATGACCGGATCACCGAAATATATTCCAATCTTTCCAGTGTAGATGAAACTGCGGAAAACTACAAAACCAGTAGAGGTATAGCCGATTTAGGTTCGCAATCCAGTGTAAACTTTGATATGAGCGCCGCAGGGGAGCAAGAATTACAAAACGTCAATATTCAACTGAACATCGCAAGTACCATGAGAGATTTGATCGATGGGCAACAGGGATACGAAATTATTCCGGAAGTAGGCTTGGCAGATCAAAGTATTTCCTCCACGGCGATGCGGTATAACGAGTTGGTAGTGCGCAGGAATAGATTATTGGAAAGTTCCAATGAAAAAAACCCGGTAGTGGTTAAGTTAGATCAACAATTGGAAGCTCTCAAGACCGGAATGAAATCCAGTTTGAACAATGTTACCAATAATCTAAACTTACAGGTAAATAGTTTGAGCAAACAATTATCACAGATAAATTCAAGAATTTATGCAGCACCCGGCAACGAACGTGCTTTAAGGGACATTAGCAGAAAACAACAGACAACAGAGTCCTTATACTTATATCTTTTGCAAAAAAGGGAGGAATCCCAGATTACATTTGCCTCTGCATCACCAAAATCCAAAATTGTGGATTCAGCATACGGTTCCAACCGACCTGTATCGCCAAAGACCAATGCAATCTACCTAACAGCTTTCATTTTAGGTCTTCTAGTGCCATTTTCGATTATTTACGCAAGGGATTTGCTGGACAATAAGATTCATAACAAGGTAGAACTGGAAAAGTTAATATCCAACAAAGTCCCTGTATTGGCCGAACTGCCGAAGATTGGCAGAAAGGACAAGAAACTGGTGTCAGGGTTTGATCGATCCGTTCTTGGTGAGTCCTTAAGAATTCTGAGGACCAATTTAGATTATTTGTTGAGACAGAATATAAAATCCAAAAAAGGGAGTGTTACCTTAATAACTTCGAGTGTATCCGGTGAAGGAAAAACTTTTTTATCGTCCAATTTGACGATGGTTCTTGCCAGTACCAAAAAGAATGTGCTCTTGGTCGGAGCCGATATACGTAATCCAAAATTGCACAACTTTTATCTGGACCTTGATGAAAACGGAAATCAAAAAAAGAGAACGGATTTGGTCGGATTGACAGAGTACCTTTATAATGATGACTTAAAAGTAGATGAAGTGATTTCTACCATTCAGGTAGGCGATAACCATATCGACATTGTTTTTTCTGGTAAAATCCCACCAAATCCAGCAGAACTACTTATGAGTAATCGCCTAGGCGAGTTTTTTGAAGAAATCCGCGAGAAATATGATTATGTAATAGTGGATTCTGCACCCATGTTGGCCGTAACGGATACTTTGTTGATAGGGGAATATGCCGATCAAATCTTGTATGTAACAAAATCTGGCGTAACCGAAAGAAAAGTTCTTGAGTATCCAATTAAATTATTGGATGAAGGAAAGGTAAAAAACTTGTCCTTTATAGTCAATGGAGTTAAGGAATCCAATCTTGGTTACGGTGGAAAGTATGGTTACGGCTACGGCAAAACCGTTAAAAAATGGTGGAAATTCTCCTAATCAGTAAAAGGATTGAATTGTATTTTCGATAACGGGCAATACTTTGTTCAACACTTTTTTGGACAGTCGGATTTCTCTGAGAAGATTCAATTGCCTCGCATTATGGACATCGGTTCCCACAAAGTCGATAAGGTCGTCTTTTAACAATTTCTCCGCAATTTTTTGTACATCGGAGCCATAGGAAGCGGCACTTAACGAAAGTAGGTTGAGCTGGAATAGGATCCCATTCGATTTCATGGACGGATATTTGCCATATTTACCATGGTAGTACATATAGCGTTCCGGGTGCGCCAAAATGGTAAAGTACTTGTGCTGGGCAATCTTGTTCACCGCAAGATCAAAATTGAAAGAAGGCTGTAGATAGGACATTTCGATCAACAAATATTCCTTGTTTAAGGGCATTATCTGTTTCTCTTCCAAAATATTCTCAAAATTATCGTCGATCATATGTTCGGCCGCACAGTGCAAAGTAATATCAGATAAGCCGTTTTTCTCCAATCCGGCCAATAGCGCTTTATGGGCATTTTTTATTGTTTCCGGCGTGTTATCGTAATGGTTGTGCATAATATGGGGCGTACACCTAAAATAGGTAACACCCATATCTGCGAAGCCATTGATCAATGCAATGGATTCATCCACAGTTTTGGCACCATCGTCCAAACCTGGAATTATATGATTGTGAATGTCCACTAGACCGTGTAAATAATCGGCCAAATAAATTTTCTTCTCAAAAAAACTTATCATGCATAAAATTTGGACTGCAAAGATAATGGTTCTGTACCCTCAATCCATAAGACTGTAAGCAATAATAGGGATTAGACCGGTCCAAAAATAGAAATCCGGCCCATTGGACCGGATGTATAGATTCGCTACATTAAATTTCTAAACTAAACTTAAAGGCTAAGATAAGCAACATCCAAAGGCTTATCGATTAACAAAAGGTCAAAAAGGTTAACGAAAGATTAATCAGGTTAACCAACATGTAAATAGCTCCCGATTTTTTGTTTACTTCGCATTATGCTGACCAAAAGAAACCTTTATCTCCTAATTTTTGTAATTGCCGTTATAGGTCTTTTGGTGGTCCAATACCAGTATTTAAGAGTAGGTTTGGGATTGGCCAAAGCTCAGTTTTCCGATAAAATAGATAAAGCACGGGAGAACATAAATAGTGAATTGTCCACGGTAAATGCACTTACCTATACTTTGGGGAATGCCATACAAAAGGACACCTCCCAAGTACATATAAGTTTGGACAGTCTGGAAAAAGCCTCCCAATACTATCTAAACGATTATATCGCATATCAATTAAAAGTATCGGGCATAGACGCCCCATTTAGCTATAACCTTTATTCCAGGGATTCTATCACCTATTTAAGTTCTGCAAGACCACATCTTTCTAAAAAGGAAAACTTGACGTATCCTATGAAGATCGAAGGCTATTTGCCCAAGCTTTTACAAAAGGAAGTAATCTTGGAAATCGGTTTTGAAGATTTAAACAACTATTTTCTGGGACAGATCAGGGGACTGATCCTGCCAGGACTGTTGTTTTTATTGATGATAATTTTCGTTGTTATTTGGGTGTTGCGGTCGTTTTACTTGCAACGAAGCATTATTACCACCACGAACGATTTTATAAATAACCTGACACACGAGCTCAAAACCCCTGTGTTTTCCATTGGCTTGGCCACAAAAATTTTAAAAGAGGATGTTCCAGATGAGAAAAAAGAGGTTGTGGACCTTATCCGAAAAGAATCGGATAGACTTAAAAAACATATTGATAAAGTTTTGGAACTCGCCAGTATGGAATCCGGAAATCCATTGATGCAGTATCAGGAAGTGGATTTTAGGCCCGAATTGGAGCGGATTTGCCAGAGTTTTGCCTTACTTGCCAAGCACGAGCAGATTGATTTTGGCTACACATTGGAAAAGGGACCTTATTTAATAAAAGCAGAAAAATTTCATTTGGAAAATGTAATCGGTAACCTCTTGGAGAATGCACGTAAATACTCCGATCACCCCATTATAAAACTAAACGCATACAAACAAAAGGGGAGATTGCTGATCAATATTTCCGATAACGGAGTTGGAATTTCACAGGAGGACATCAAAAAAATCTTTAGCAAATATTATAGGGTAAAAAACGGTAACGTGCACAAGGTAAAAGGATATGGTCTTGGGCTATATTACGTTCAAAAAATTATAAAAATGCACAGGGGAAAGGTATCCGTACAAAGCGAATTGGGCAAAGGCACCAACTTTACCCTATCCCTTAAATTAATGAACAATGGATAGAATGTACAAACTACTTTTGGTGGAGGACGATAATGCCCTTGGATATTTATTGTCGGAATATTTGGGAATGAAGGGCTTTGCCGTAAGTTGGGCAAAAAATGCAGAAGAAGGAGTTCAAAAAACAAAGACCAACGTTTTTGATCTTGCCATCTTGGACGTTATGTTGCCAGATATGGACGGTTTTGAACTCTCGCAGAAAATAAAGAGCATAAACCCCGAACTTCCGTTTATTTTTTTAACGGCAAAATCGTTAAAAATAGATGTATTAAAAGGATTCTCTCTCGGCGCAGTGGACTATCTTAAAAAACCGATAGACGAAGAGGAATTGGTGGTAAGGATCAATGCACTCCTTGCCAGATTGGTGGCCGATAAAGTGGAAGAACCCCATGTTTCTCAATATATAATCGGGGATTATTTGTTGAACATGGATAATTTTGAACTGAATTATAAAGGTGAATCCATAAAGTTAACGGCCAAAGAGTTTGATCTATTGGCGCTTTTGGCAAAGAACAAGAACCAACTTTGCACCCATAAGGAGATACTCACCACTGTATGGGACAAAAATGATTATTTCAACAAAAAAAGCCTGAACGTCTTCGTTTCGCATTTGCGCAAACATTTGGGTAAAGATCCCAGATTGAGCATCGTAAATGTTAGTCGAAGAGGATTTATGTTGCGCGAATCGGAAGTGTGATCACATATTTTGGCTTAATATTTGAGGCGGCTATTTTAAACTAGAATGCCATTTTGTTGATTGTATGCTGAAGTTTCTAAAAAAACGTGCCCCCAAGCCAACGTTGTCCCAACTTGATAGTTTATATGCGAATACCATTCGTAAATGCCCATTGCAAGAGCAAATATCTTATTGTCAAAGACTTATTGAAAGCTCACAATATCAATTAAGACAATCCTGTCCCAAAGTGGAAACCGATTTCTTCAAGAATCTTATAGAAGCTGCGGATATTGAATTGAAAAAGCTCAAATCTGTTTCGTCTGGTTCATAACGTAGGTTTGAATGTGTTAGACTTCGTTAAATCTTGCCGTTGTGGGTGATTCGAAATTCAAAATTTTCCGGAACTTTTACAATGCTGAATTACTTTTATAACAGAGTGAATACCTTTTAATTGTAACGATCTTGTAGATCATACGACTGTTATTCCAAATGTTTTCCCATGGGGAAACACATAAGAATCTCAATCTATATATATGAAAAACATTATTGTAACAATTTTCGGTGTCTTGGCTACAACTACGTATGGACAACAAGTCCTTACTCCAAAAAGTAATCCCGTAGAACAAAATGCCTTAACAGATGAAGCATATACCTTGAACTGGTATATGGTCCAGGATTCCATAATACGTACGTTGGGGAAAGTTGATACCGAAATCATAGTAAAAGATGATGAAGTCAGCTTTGTGGTCAATGTGAGAATTCCAAATGCCACGACTCCTTGGGTGGATACCACTATCGTTAAAAAACAGGATTTTGCGCCCATTTATCATTCCTCATACAATCAAAATAGGGATATGGTACTGAAATATGGAAATCAGTTGACCGGTTATTATTTTGATAAGAAGAGTGAGGAAAAAACAATTATCAATGAAAGTTTACCGGCATCAATTTTTGATAGCAGTAGCTACCCCCAATTGATTCGATGTCTTCCCTATGAAGATGGTTTTAGCGCTGCAATTTCCATCTTTGATTACAATCCGAAGGCTAAAATTGGGGAATTGTCCGCATCCATCAACCAAGTAACTACCCATAAAATGAAGTATAAGAGAAGCACCTTGGATGTTTGGAAAGTAGATGTGACCGATGATATCAGTGATAACCGAGTCCTGAACACCTATTATATAAGCAAAAGCTCCAGAAAGCTCTTGAAACATATCATCGATATGAATGGTAGGAAAATGATCATGGAAAGAGAAACCCCGTAAATTAAAGCCGCTTTCCCATTTAGTAAACACGCTAAAAGCAGTAACTTTAAGGTTGAAAAATAGACTCAATGAAAAATTCAATCCTTATTCTGGCCCTGTTTTCAATTTGTATTAATGCATTTGCCACGGACACCAAACTTATGGTTAGGGCAAAGGCAAAAGATGCCAAGTTTATCGGTAGTTCCATCGGAGGGGCACATATTATCGTTAGAAACACTTTAAACGGGCATATCTTGGCAGAAGGGGAAACCACCGGTAGCACTGGAAATACAGACCTTATTATGAGAAGTCCCCATGAACGTTACACCCAACTGTCCGATAATGATACAGCTGGTTTTTTAGCAGTTGTGGATATTGATGAACCAACTTTCGTTCAAATAGAAGTAATATCTCCTATTAACAAAAGAAATGCTCAAATACACGCTAGTACTCAAATATGGCTTATACCGGGAAAAGATATTTTGGGTGATGGGATAGTATTGGAAATACCCGGCTTTATAATCGACATATTGGAGCCCAATACACATCAATATATTCCATTGGAAACAGTGATAACATCGGGCATCAATATTAAAGCAAATATTGTGATGATGTGCGGTTGCCCCATTCAAAAAGATGGACTCTGGGACTCCAATCTTATGGAAGTCAGGGCCGTTGTGCAAAAGGATGGCGAAGCATATACCGATGTACTGTTGGACAATCCAGGACAGAATATTTTTGAAGGTAATCTGGCGGTCAAGGAATCCGGCTACTATCAGATCACGGTCTATGCGTATAACTCCAAAACGGGGAACACGGGGGTGGATAAAATCAACTACGTGGTCCGAGATTAATTTATGGGCTTACTTGCGTATTTGGATTGATTTGGATGGTGAAAAATAGTACCTTTTACAAATCTATATCAATCCGGCCTTATGAAAAATCATATTATGTTCTCCCTTTTTGCTGCGATATTTGTGATTGCATGCAATCCTAAACCCAGAACCGATTTACTACAAAACGGAATTCCCCTTAAAATGGCGGAATATCGCAAAGAGCAGGTTTCCAACGTAATATATGCGCTTACCTTCGATATTCCCGAAGAGCGGCAAAAACCCATACCTTCCAAAATGAAACTGGATTTATCCATCCATGATCTTTCACATCCGCTTTACCTGGATTTTAATGCAGATAGTACGTTGCTAAAAAACATAAAGGTGAATGGGCAAAACCAAACCATAAACCATCAAAAGCAGCATATAATCATTTCGGAAAACCTTAAAAAAGGACCAAATACCATAGATATCGAGTTCAATGCCGGTGAAATGTCGCTAAACCGAAATCAAGACTATTTGTACACCCTTTTAGTGCCAGATAGGGCAAGTACATTGTTCCCATGTTTTGATCAACCTAACATCAAGGCACGCTACATGTTGAATGTTGTCGTACCCAAGCAGTGGAACGTCTTATCCGCTTCTTCATTGAAAGAAAAAAAAGAGGTAGGGGACAAGCACTATTTTTCTTTTGTGGAGAGCGACCCCATGAGTACCTACCTGTTTTCGTTGGTGGCCGGAAAATTTGAATCGGTCACCGAAAATCCAGGAGCGTTCGATATGACCCTTTTGTACCGAGAAACAGATTCCTCCAAAATTGAATTCAGTATACCTCGAATTTTTGATCTACACCAGCGTTCTATAGATTTTCTTAAGGACTATACCCAATACGATTTTCCTTTCCAAAAGTTGGATTTTGCAGCCATACCTGGCTTTCAATATGGAGGTATGGAGCATGTAGGTGCCATACAATACAGGCAATCCGCCATTTTTTTGGATGAAAGCTCCACCGAACGGCGCAGAATGGGAAGTGCCAAATTAATTGCCCACGAGGCATCACATATGTGGTTTGGGGATCTGGTGACCATGGACTGGTTCAACGATGTATGGATGAAAGAGGTCTTCGCCAATTTTATGGCAGATAAGATCATAAATCCAGCCTTTCCAGAAATCAACCATAATTTACAATTTCTAATCTCCCATTACCGAAACGCTTATGGGGAAGATAGAACAAATGGAACCAACCCCATCCGGCAGGATTTGGCCAATTTAAAAAATGCGGGCAGTCTGTATGGATCTATCATTTACAACAAAGCGCCCATAATGATGCGCCAGTTGGAAGCCACCATTGGCGAAAAGGCATTTAGAGATGGTGTTCGGGAGTATATTTCTACTCATGCCTATGGTAATGCAACTTGGAACGATTTGGTTGATATTTTGGATAAAAAAACGGTTCAAGATCTAAAACAGTGGAGCAATGTTTGGGTGAATCAATCCGGTAGGCCCGTAATTACGGATAAAATTGAATATGTTGATGGAAAAATAGCCAGGTTTGTCATCACGCAAAATGCCGAGGATGGTAGCGATAGATTATGGCCGCAAAGTTTCGAGGTATCCTTGGTATATCCGGATAGTACACGAACCATTCCAGTGTCCATTTCCAAGAAAAACACTTCTGTGGATTTAGCAATTGGTCTGTCCAAGCCCAACGCCATTATATATAATTCCAATGCTTTTGGGTATGGAGTTTTTCCAGTTAACACATCAGATCTGGACATAATTCCCAATCTGGAAGAGGAGGTAGCTCGGGCCTATGCCTACTTAAATACCTACGAGAATACATTGACCGGAAATTTATCCGCCGAACAAACCTTTGCTCTTTTGATAGCAGGTGTTTTAAACGAGGAAAACGAATTTGTCCATGGAATGCTCACTGGATTGGCAAAAAACTTATACTGGAGTTTTTTAAATGATCAACAGCGTGCGGAACACAATAATTTGATCGAAAATCGACTTTGGGTGAAGTTGCTTCAAACCGATGTAAATCCCAATCTTAAAAAGAACATTTTTGATTTGTGGCAAGGAATAGCGTATTCAGAAAAGGCGAAGGAAAAGTTATACGGTGTGTGGAACAAGACCGTCCAAATTCCTGATCTAATGCTTAACCAGGATGATTTTTCCGAGATGGCCATGTCCTTGGCATTGTATGAGCACAGGCTGTCCGAAAAAGTTTTGGAAACGGCCAAAGCCCAATTGAATAATCCGGACAAAATTGAGCGTTTCGAGTTTTTAAGGCCTGCCCTATCTTCCGATGTTGCTATGAGGGATGCCTTTTTTGAGTCCTTTAAAGACGCCAAAAACCGTGAAAAGGAATCGTGGGTAACCACAGCTTGCAGATTTATCCATCATCCTTTGCGCCAAAAAACGGCAATTGAACAAGTACCTTTGGCCTTGGAACTTTTACAAGAAATTCAACAAACGGGAGATATCTTTTTTCCCAAACGCTGGCTGGTGGCAACGGTAGGGCAATATCAATCCAAGGAGGCCGTGCAACATGTGGAATCTTATTTACGGAACCATCCTGATTTGGAACCTTCCTTAAAGGGCAAGTTGTTACAGGCCACAGATAACCTTTACCGATTTAACCGTTTGTTGTAGTCCTATTTTTTAGGTAAATACAGTTTATAGGTATTGCCCTTTGTATTGATTTTATCCAAGTGCCCCATAAATTTCTTATCCTTTGTTATAAAATGAACATGGACAAAACTTTTTGACCCGGTAAATACCCCTTGGTGATGTTGTGAGTAGAAACCGACAATTTCTCCTTTGGTATTTTCAAATGAAAATTTTTGGAATGTAACACCTTCGCGGTAGCCTTCAACCTCTGGCAAACGAGGAGTTACAATATGCACCGTTAAAGCATCAAATTCACCTTTGATCTTAAATGCAAAAGGACGGTTCATATCATACCCATTTTCTTTGGCAATGGTCGCCACTCTTTCCTGAATATCAGAAACACTCTTGAATTCCTCTTCAATTTTAAAAGCATTCCATTTGCGAACATTGGAATACACGAAAAACGGTGATTTTATGTTCCAATCCTCACCGATTTCATATTGCCCTTCCTCAAAGGCCGAGGCATAATAGGGTTTACCATCCACCACGGTAATTTCCCCTTTCATTTTATCGTAAGGCCCCATGCCGTACAAATGGTCTTTGGATGAAATCGTGTCCAGTGAGATGTTAAGGTCATACGTATTTCCCATAGCCTTCATAGCACCGACGACATTAACTTTTGGTGTTTGTGCATGCAACGGTACCGAAACTAAAATAATGGCTAGGGTCAAATAGAAATTCTGGATGCTCATGTGTTTTTATTGGTTACAAAATTATGTTGAAAAGATAGCCCGAAACAATGATACATAACATCACTACTCCAAAGAATATCGTTATTAATTTGATGGTCATTACTTTTTTCAGTAGCATGGCCTCTGGTAACGATAGGCCAACAACTCCCATCATAAAGGCGATAGCTGTTCCCAGGGGAATCCCTTTATCTACCAAAACCTGAACAATGGGCAATATGCCGGAAGCGTTGGAATACATGGGCACAGCTAATATGGTGGCAATGGGAACCGCAAAAAGATTGTCCTTGGCCATATGTTTTTCAAAAAAACCCTCTGGCACAAAACCGTGCATGAGTCCCCCGATGGCAATACCCACTATAACATAGGGCAGAACACCTTTCAATATTTTCAGGGCCTCTCCCCAAATAATGGTCAACCGCTGATTAAATGTTTGTTTTTCTGTTTTGAATCTTCCTTCATCTTTTTGTGCATTAAAAAGCACTTCTTTTACCCATGGTGTAAGAAACCTTTCCAGTTTCAATTTTTGAAGTATCACTCCTGAGACGGATCCTAAGAGCACACCGCTCAAAACATATAATATGGTTGTTTTTACTCCGAAAAGCCCCACAAAAAGACCAATGGCAACCTCATTCACCAAAGGCGATGTCACCAAAAAAGCAAAAGTCACCCCAAGGGGAATGCCACCTCTTACAAAACCAATAAAGAGTGGAACGGAAGAGCAGGAACAAAAAGGCGTAACAACACCAAAAAGACTGGCCATAAAATATTCTGCTCCATATAATTTATTTCTGGACAGATAATTCTTTACTCGGTCTATGGGAAAATAACTGTTGATGATTCCCATTAAGAAGACCACAATGAACAGCAAGAGCAATATTTTGATGCTGTCGTAGATAAAGAAATCTATGGCTTTGGCCAAGTGGTCTCCTGGATTCATTCCAAAGACATCATAAACCAACCATTGGGCCATATGTTCGAGCCAATCAAACATTCAAGGTACTTTAGGGTTATTATTGTAGCGAGGCAAGTACCTCTTCCTTGGATGGAACACGGCCTTTTATGACCACATTTCCGTCTACAACCAAAGCGGGAGTCATCATAACATTAAATTTCATGATATCTTGAATATCCTCTACTTTTTCAATGGACGCATCGATTTGGTTTTCCTCAACCACATCTTTTACAACATTTGTAAGGTTTTGACACTTGGGACAGCCTGTTCCCAAAATTTTGATCATATGTTTCATCGTGTGTTTATTTTTTGGTTTGTGATACACCAATTCCATTTTATCGCAAATTTACGATGAAGTATAGTTACAAACTGTGACATTTGTCACAGTTGACTATTTACCGATACAATATTTTACAACGCCCATAAACAGTGGAGTAGGGGCGTTTGAGGTGGAAAATAGGTGAAAACCTTTGTTTTCTTTTAGTATGATTTTGTTTTCCATGACTACTGATTTGAGTCTTCCATAGGGTAGTAGATGCTCTCGTATTCTTCAATAATATCAGAAATTTTCAGAAACTCTTTGCCTAGTGCACTATCCATAGGCGTATTATCATCAACAATATTGATCAATTCCTCTAGCCTGCGATTGGCATTAATGTATTCTTCATTTGAGATAGAGTCCATGAAACAAGATTTGATATTTAATTATTATGTCTTTAAGTATATACTGTAACCTTTTTACCTTGCGGACATTTTTATTAGTCCGCAAGGTAAAAAGGTTACATAAGCAATGCAATTAAAATTATTATAACTTATTATAAGATGTCCAGTTTTTTAATAAATAAACTGGACATTTTGAATACCTTTGTATAAATAGTTTCCGATGAAAACCTCTGAATACATTGAATATAAGATTAATAAGCTGCCAAAGGGTTACGTATTCACCTATATGGATTTTATGAATGAGGTGACTAGGAGGGAAGCCATCATTAAGCATCTTAATAGGATGGCTGCTTCTGGTAAGATAAACAAGCTATCCAAAGGAAAATATTTTAAGCCTCAAGAGACAGTATTTGGCTCTTTGTTGCCAGACCAATACCAAATTGTAAAAGACTTATTAGAGGAGGAGGGTAAACTTGTGGGATATATTACGGGGTATAGTGTTTATAATTCCCTGGGGCTTACCACACAGGTGAGCAGCACGATACAGATTGGAAAACGGGAGATACGACCTTCGTTTAAAAGAGGGCGTTTCAGGATTTCGTTCATCAAACAAAAAAATACCATTAATAAGGAAAACATCCCCCTATTGCGATTGTTGGATGCCATACGCTACATTAAGAAAATACCGGATACCACCATTGAAAAAAGCTGTATTCGATTGAGGGCATTATTGCGCGAATTGAAAATCGACGAGCAGATAAAGCTTATAAAGTTGGCTTTTAAATATTCCCCTGCCACTAGAGCTTTGTTGGGTGCATTGCTCAGGGAGATTGGTTGTAGGGCGGAGACGGAAATAAGAGACCTTCAGGATAGTCTGAACCCAATCACTGTTTATCATCTTGATATTTCTGAAAAGGTATTGTCAAATGCGAAATACTGGAATATAAAATGAAGCTGCACGAGAATGAACAACTCTTTAGGCAAGCGGTACAGACAACCGCAGAGCGAATGGGTATCTTGGATATCTATATCGAAAAGGACTATTGGGTATGCTATGCCCTAAAACTCATTTTTGAAAGTGCCATTAAAGATGAAGTCATTTTCAAGGGCGGAACGGCCCTGTCAAAGTGCTATGCATACATCGAACGTTTTTCCGAGGATATAGATTTGGTCGTAACACGAAAAGAGGAAGAGACAGGGAACCAATTAAAGGCCAAGCTCAAAAAAATAACCAAGGAAATTACTTTTCCCTTTGTAGAAGTAGAGATGGAAGGGATTACCAACAAGATGGGAATGATTAGAAAAATAGCCTATAACTACCCAAAAATTTTCAAGAGGAATTATGGGCAAGTGAGGGATGCCATTATCATAGAGGCCACATGGTTGGGCTATTTTGAACCATATTCCAAAAAGGTTCTGAATAGTTATATCTATGATATGATGGTTGCCACAAACCAAGAAGCACTGGCCAAAGAATATAATCTCTTGCCTTTTGAAGCTCTTGTATTAGATTCCCGAAGAACGCTTTGCGAAAAGATAATGAGCTTGGTACGGTTCTCACATACAGAAACCCCAATAGAGGATTTGAATGCTAAAATCAGGCACACGTACGATATTCATCAGCTACTGAAAGACAAAACGGTTCAACAGTTTTTTACTTCGGAAGCTTTCAATAAAATGCTCCTAAAAGTAGCCCATGACGATGTACAAAGTTTTAAGACCAACAATGATTGGTTAAAGTATCACCCACAAGAAGCGTTGATTTTCAGAAGCCCGAAAGAAACATGGAACCAACTTAAAGACACTTATCAGAATGCATTTAAGTTTTTGGTTTATGGGGAGTTACCCATGGAAGAAGATGTGTTGGCAACAATTATTAAAGTGTCAAAACGATTGTCCCAAGTAAAATGGGAGATAGCATTTTAACAAACATCCCCAAATTTTACCCCAAACTTTGCGCGTGGTTCCTGGGGAATTTCTTCCGTGTTCGGGAAGATAAGCGAGAAGAAGAAATTCCGTAGGGCGCAAACTACTTTTTGTCTTTGGGGTTGCGCCATTCTTCGTAAAGGACACTTGCCTCTGGGTTTTCCTCTAAAAATTGCTTAAAGTGCCTGACAGCGTTACTTTCACCTTGCGAGAAGGCAGCTTGCTCCTTTTTAGGGATTCTTGAAATCTGGAAGATGGCATATCCCAAAACCAACAAAATGGTTACCAAAAGCCCCCAGAACAATTTTACTGCCCATTTTGGAAAGGCAATGGATTTCTTGATATGGTAGATGACATTGGCCAATAGTTTGTTCTGTTCTTCAATTGCCTTCTTTTGACTATCGTTGTACCCTTTTAGAAGAAAGTCAATATCAGCGGTGTCCGCTGAAACTTTATATCCTATTAGAAACTCTTTCAGTTTTTCCATTCGATTGACGGAGTGTTCAAAACTCTTCAGTTCCTCGGTCAACAATTCTGCTATTTCATCCAATTTTGCCATTATTCATTTTTTTTTCAGATTCCCATTCCTAAATCGATACTCTTTTTGACGACCTGTTTAATGACCTTGGAGGCTATTTTTGTTGCAAGATTTGGGGAGACAGATACCGTTCTTCCCAATAGATTCATTGCTTTTTCTGTTCTAGCCTTTTCAATGGTATTTTGGTTGAATCCAATTCGTTCTGCTATTTTATTCATGGACATGGAACGGTGTACCTCACTCCCTTTTAGGTTCTGTCCAACGAATTCAAACCGAAAGCCCTGTAATTGGTTCTGTTTGTTGATGGAAGGGATGACCTTTACAGGATGAGCCTCCATAGCCTCTATGTACTGGTCAAAATCCCTTGGTCTAACCTCGCTTATGACTTTTTCATGGATTCTTTTCAGAATCATCCTTGCATCCTTGGCCTGCTCTAGTTTCTGTTGCTGAATATCACGTACAGTAGTCAATCCCATTTCTTTTGCCACCCTCTCGGCAGCTAATTGACTACGTTTTCCAATAAAATTATCTTTGTAGGCTTGACCTTGGAAATTAATACGGTTTGCATAGAGATGGATATGTACATGTTGCCTGTTTCTGTGGACGAAGGCAATAGCTTGGTTCTCCTGTAATTTCATCTGTTTCAAAAAGCGTTCAGCTATTTCCCTTAATTCTTTGTTTTCCATTTCCTTGCCATCCTTGATGGTGGGGCTTAGTACAAAGCTGAGAGTGTTCTTTTTGCACAGTTCGTTCTGCTGTTGGATTACTTTGAACTCCTCAGTAATTTCTTTCGGAGTTTCCCCGGCCAAATATTGGCTGTGTACAATCTCAGGCTTCTTTTCTTCTCGAAGCCCATAGGCCATTGATGCCGAAGTATGCGATATTGATTTCCCCATTCCAATCATCTTTTGAATTTTAAAAGGTGTTCCCTGATCTCTTTTGCCAATTGGGTAACTTCTTCAGAAAGTCGAGGGTTCCGCTTTCTGAACATATTTCCAATCCGTTTAAAATTGTTTTGATAATTGACCAACAACTTATAGGCTTCAATCTGGTCTTCGGTAAGCCGTTCAATGATTCTTTCATCAAAGGCAGCTCGGCGACAATACTCGCTGATGGACAAACCCGATTTTTTGGCCTTGACCTTCAACAGTTTTTTCTCATAGACAGAACACCTAAATTGTACAAATTCTCGTTTCATACGTCATTTCCCTTTTGCGACCTTCGGGAGCAAAAGCAAGATTGTCATGACAATGACACATCTTGAATTCTCACTCAAACGGGTAAAACTTTTCCATGCCTGAATCAATTTTTTCTCCCTGCCCATTACTATTTTGTGGTATTGTTCAGACTGTACTTAAGAGCTTCAGTTTCTATTTCTCCTTTTGATTTTCTGCCATTCTGCAACAACCACACATTAAGCTTTTTCTTTTCAAAGAATATCATTTTACCGTTGGGCTTGGAGTGTGGAATCTTTCTTGTAGAAGTCAGTTTATAAAGAAAACTTCTAGAGATTCCCATGTATTCACAAGCTTCTTCAAAGGTCAGTACTTCTTTATTTGCACTTAGTAGACGCTCGATCCGGTCGAGTCGTTGTTCTAGTTCGATATTATCCATTATCATTAAAATTAGAGTTTGACAATAGACAAAGGCCTTTGTTCTTTTTATTAGAATTCTGATGCTAAGCTAGTATGGGAAGGGAAAAGAAAAGTACGCCTTATCAGCAATGCATACATATTCGGAAGAAAGGCAAGCAAAGAAAGTTATAAACTTTCAAAAATGGCCTTTAGGTCTTCGCTTCGGTTGGAAACGGGGGTTCTGGATTTGGCATCTTTAATGGTCGAATACTTATAAGGTTTACCATCTTTCCTTCGTATGGTATCCGATCTTTTGAAAAAATCAATCAAACTCAATGAATTTATAGGGAATTTCAATTTAAAAAGTTCATAGAATTCCCGACAGCTTGGGGCATCCAGTTTGAAAAATATTTTAGAATTGTGAGTATGCCAATCTTTTAAAAAGACATCAATAAAATCATCCAGATTTGTTTGTTCCGAATATATCAAATCGTATCGGACAAAACCATTGTATAACTTTTGTAACTGATCTTTGGTAATGGAAATATTGAAATTATTCTGATTCTTTAGCTTTTCCTTGATTTTTGGAATAAATACATTTTTAAACCTTTTAGACCACGTTATTTGGGATAGAAGAATCCCACCAAAGAAAATAAAGACATTAGCGAAAAAAAAGAAGGATTTCGGATTGTCAGAATATTTCAATAACGATGCATAACTACCATGCATCAATAACAGGCCTATCCCGTAGAACACCAATCGTGGCCGTTCTATGTATTTGTCCCATCTTACAGGTTCATTAAACATATAACGAGCAAAGAAGACGATATAGGGAATAAGCAGACGTATATAAACGTAAGCAAAGCATAACCATAAAACTATTTGATAAAAATTGACTTGCATTTCCCCAAGTTAACATTTTAGCGGATTTCAGATGTTTAAGATGGTCGTGTTTTATTCTCTGTAGCAAAGAATATTCTACTTTAGTTGGAACTGTATCCCAAGTTCAATGTAAATACTTTTGACAAATACCGTCAATTTTTTTTACATAAGAAGATAACTTAAGTCAAACAAAAATATTGTATATGTTTGATTATTAATATATTATAATCGTGGCATAAAAATGGGTATGATAAATTCGTATGTCTTAACTACAAATGCGCATTGCCCAATCGTTTGTAAAGTTTGCCACCCATCTATCAATAATAAAGACAAAAAAACGGACAATCATGTTTAAGAACTATTTAAAAATTGCTTGGAGTAGCCTAAAACATAGAAAAGGATTTGCTATTATCAATGGGCTAGGACTGGCCTTGGGCATTTGGTGCACTCTTACGATAATAATTTGGATACGCGATGAAATGGGCTGGAATACCTACCCAGGTCATGGTGACCGTCTTGTTCAAGTTATGTCCAAAGTAAACTCCTCCGGAAGTATAGATACTTGGGATGGAACTGGATACCCCATTGGTAATGCACTTTCGGAGCACATTCCAGAATTTCAAAACGTAGTTCGAGTAAGTGGCAACCGTTCCGTTGCGGTAAGCATGGACAATAATAGTTATGACTTGGATATAGTTGGTGCAGACAACGGTTTTTTTAAAATGTTCTCTATTCCAATACAGAGAGGGGTAGCCCTTAATGGTTTATCTGAAAAAAACAGTATTGTCCTTTCTGAGTCAATGGCAAAAACTTATTTTGGAGAAGAATCTGCAGTGGGTAAAACTATCGAACTTACCCTTGATGTAACTCCAGAACTCTATAATATTATTGGAGTCTTTAAAGATATTCCCCGAAAATCGACTCTACAATTTGACGCTGCAATCTCATTAGACGCCCTGTTGCCTTATAATAATAAGAGCTGGGGCAATACCTGGGTAAAAACATATGCACTTGTTGTCCCGAACGTTTCATTTGATGACGTGAGTCATAAAGTAAAGGATATTCCTGCCAAATGGGGCAATTCGGAATGGTTTACATTGGCCTTGCAACCGTTCCAAGACCGATATCTATATGACAAGTTCGAAAACGGTCAGGTGGTAGGGGGACGGATTGATTACCTAATACTTTTCGCTATAATTGCGGGGCTTACCCTACTCATTGCCTGTTTTAACTTTATTAACCTTGCGACAGCATGGGCCATAAAAAGGACGAAGGAGGTTGGTATTAAAAAAGTATTGGGTGCGGGTAGAGGTTCCCTTGTACTCCAATTTCTGATTGAATCCATTCTTTTGGTAGGATTTGCCTTGGCCGTGGGAGTTCTATTTACCCTCTCAATGCTACCTTGGTTCAACGGAATCACAGGGAAAGACCTAACCTTGGACTTCAATGACATATGGATTTATCCTATACTATTGATTATTGCAGGAATCACGATTCTGCTTTCAGGAGGATACCCAGCATGGTTTCTCTCATCATTTAAACCTGTGAAGGCCTTAAAGGGTCGATTAGGACAACAGATTGGGCAAGCCACACTTCGCAAGGGACTTGTGGTAGTCCAGTTTGCTATTACCGTTTTTCTGGTGGCAGGGGCTCTGATTGTATATCTACAGCTTCGGTATGTAACACATAAAAATCTAGGCTTTGATAAGGATAGTATTGTTTATGTCCCCATGAATTTGGAAACGTGGGAAAACCGAACGACCATACAAAATGAATTGGGGAAATATCCTTCTATTCTTGAAGTAGGACTCGGGAGCAACGATTTTGTAAATGTTGGCGGTACTACAGGTGACCCACAATGGGAAGGCAAATCGCCAGACAATAGTCCATGGTTCAATATAATGACGGTCGATTATAACCTGTTGCCCATGTTGGACATTAAAACTATCGAAGGTAGGTCTTTTTCAAAAGACTTGGTCACTGACTCATTGAACTATATAGTGAATCAAGCTGCCCTTAGGGCAATGGATTTAGAGGACCCCATAGGACGTTCACTTTCCTTTTGGGGTGATAAAGGACGGATTCAGGGTGTTGTTGATGATTTCCATTCATCTACGCTACATAATGCCATTGGGCCGATGATTATTCGATGCAGGCCATCAGAAACAAGCATCTTCTTTATCAAGGCAGCCAAGGGTAAAATGACTGATGCTTTGGCGGACCTAAGCGGGACGATAAAACAGTTTAGTGACATTCCAATGGAATATCATTTTTTGGATCGGGCATTGGAAAAGGGATACCAAAGTGATAGAAGGGTACAACAATTAGCAACCGTTTTTGGAATACTGGCCTTGATTATCTCGTGCCTTGGATTAATTGGTCTTGCAACATTTTCCGCAAATCAACGAATTCGGGAAATAGCAGTTCGAAAGGTGCTTGGTGCCTCGGTTTCTTCTTTGTTCAGACTGCTATCGAACGATTATTTTAAATTGATTTTCCTTGCCTTGGTTATCGCTATACCAGCGGCATGGGTAATGTCCAAAAAGTGGCTGGAAACATTTGCATATCATATGGAAGTGCATTGGTGGATGTTTGTCATTTCAGCTGCCTTAGTAGCGATAATTGCCCTAATGGCAATCGGACAGCAGTTGTTAAGAGCATCGATGTCTAACCCAGTAAAAAGTTTACGAGCGGAATAGTTTATCAATCAAATAAATAGCTATGTTCAAAAATTATTTCAAAATTGCTTGGAGAACCTTAATAAAAAATATGCTCAGTTTCTTTATTAATGTTACTGGACTGTCCATTGGAATAAGTGCTTGCATGGTCATTCTGATTTTTGTTAGGTATGAATCAACTTTTGACGACTATCACTCGAAATCGGAAAATATATATAGAGTGGTACAACATAACAAGTTGCCCGATCAGACCTTGTATTGGAATGTTACTCCCTATCCTTTGGCAGAGGCACTTAGGAACGATTTCCCCGAAATAGAAATGGTAACCCAAACACAGGGTCCAGTAAGTCAGGAATTTAGTATTACAGAGGAGTCGGGTTTAAAAAGATTCAAAGAGCCAAGGGTTCTTTTTGTCGACCAATTCTATCCGAAGACTTTCGATTTTGAATGGCTATCAGGAAATCCTGATACTGCTTTGGACGGTATAAACTCTGTAGTGCTCACAGAAGATATTGCAAAAAAGTACTTTGGAAATAGTGGAAGAGGTTACGAATCAATCTTGGGCAGGACAATATTTTTACAAGGTAATGAACCTCTTACAGTTACCGGAATAATCAAAAATATTCCAGGGAACTCCAACCAGCGTTTCGATATACTGATTCCGTATGAATTCTTTAAAACAAAAAATCCAGATCTTGTACAAAACTGGTCAGGAAATCATCAAGGAACAACATTTGTAGTCTTACAAAATACCGATTTTTTAAATTCACTTGAATCTAAGATTGCATCATGGAAGAAGAAGTATCTCAAGCCCGAAGATGATAAACGTGTTTCCTATTTTTTACAATCCCTTGCCAACATACATAACGAAACCCTCTATGGGAGTAATATTGGAGGCTACACAATGCCTTCAAACATCCTTTACACCCTTTCTGTTGTAGCATTGTTCATTTTGGTCATAGCCATTGTAAATTTCATCAACTTGCTGACCGCACAATCAACTTCACGCTCCAAGGAAGTGGGCATACGTAAAGTTCTTGGCAGTAAACGGTTGGATTTGATATTCCAGTTCATCTTCGAAAATAGCATGGTTATCCTTGGATCTCTGGCCCTTTCTGTTGTGTTTCTGAACATTTTGTTATCGCAACTCAATGAAAATTTGTCCCTAATCGACCTACAACTGGAATTAGGTTTGAATCATATCGGTCTAATACTTGTAATTGGCCTTTCAACTATTTTTTTGGCCGCATTCTATCCAGCCTTGATTCTGTCCGCATTTAAACCGATAAGGGCACTTAGGGACAAAGTTCAATTTTCAAGAAGGGACGGAGTAAGTGTACGTAAGTCTTTGGTTACTTTTCAATTCGTGATAGTACAACTTTTTGTAATAGCAGCTATCGTTGTTTCATTGCAAATGGATTATTTTAAGAGCGAACCTATGGGATTTTCGTCCGATGCTATAGTGATGACTCCGGTACCCGATTTTGGGAAATTAGAGGTTTATAGACAATCACTGCTGGAGAACAATACTATTTCAAATGTCACCATTGCTTCAGGGCCTCCCATGGCCGTGGACGGCCTTCAATTGGGAACAAGGTTCCGTCTGCCCGAACAATCTTCCGAAGAAGCTTTGGATGCCGAAGTAAAAATAGGGGATTCACACTATCTTGATTTCTATGAGATGAAACTTTTGGCAGGGAGAAGCTTTACTACAAATAAGGAAGCTTTCGATGAGTTTATTGTTAACGAGACCCTATTGAAACCCTTTGGTTGGAGCCCTCAAGAAGCAATTGGCAAAAAGATCCAGACCAATGAGGGCGAAGCTACCATTGTTGGGGTAGTTAAGGATTTTCACAACAGTTCTTTCCAAAGGGAAATAACCCCTTGTATCATCATGAATTGGACATTTTTTCAAAATCAAGCATTTATAAAAATCGGGAATAATAATGAGGAGACTATTGATAAGATTAAGGAAATATGGGACAATATGTTTACTGGTTCCACTTACAGTCTTAATTTTTTGAATGATTCAATTGAAAAAGAATATGTTCTCGAACAACTTATTTTTAAGGGTTTTACCATCCTTTCGATTCTTGCGATATGCATTGGGTGCTTGGGGCTTTTGGGATTGATGTCCTTTGTAGTATCCCGAAAGAAAAAGGAAATTGGGATTCGAAAAGTGTTAGGGGCCAATATTTTACAGATTTTCTCTTTTTTCACAAAAGAATTCATTGGTTTGATAACCTTGGCATTCATTATAGCTGCACCTCTTGTATATTACTTTGGCAATTTGTGGCTTGAAACTTTTGCCTATCGTATCGAGTTATCCGTTTGGATGTTTTTGAGTGGAGGTTGTATAACATTAATTATTGCAATTATTACTTGTAGTTTTCAATCATTTAAAGCGGCAATGGTCAACCCCGTAAAAAGTTTGCGAACTGAATAAATTCAACTAAGATTTAACTCAGGAATCATATTAGCTGCTTCCTTCATTTTCCTATCAATGATTTTAGTGTAAATCTCTGTGGTTCGGATTTCTCTATGTCCTAGGCGCTTTGAAACCGTATAAATGTCCGCACCGTTTTCTAGTAGTAAAACTGCATTTGTATGTCTCGCGCTATGAAAAGTGATATGTTTGGTTATTCCTGCTTTCATGCACCATCGAAGGATTGCAGTATTGTAGACCGCACCATATTTTAAGCCCTTAAAGACTCTTTCGTTCTTGTGGGTTCTTTTTCCTAATAAATCCCTAGCTTGGCGTGAAATATAAAGGTATTCAAGGCCGTCCGTTTTCTTCTGTCTAAAAATAATTCTTGAAGTTTCATCTTCATCTCGTACTTCTGCCCAGGTTAATTTGTTAATGTCGCTCCACCGCAATCCAGTAAGGCAGCTAAATATGAACGCATTTTTAAGAATGGGATATTTGCATTCAGTTTGCGTTAAGGCCTGTAATTCAGAATAGGTTAGATATTCCCTCTGCGATTCCGCTTGTTCAAATCCTTTAACCGACTTAATCACATTGCTATCAATATAGTTCTCATTATAGGCTTCCCTAAGCGCAGCTTTGAGTTTGTTGAAATACGTGTATTTAGAATTTTGGGATAGGGGAGTGTTGCTTTTCGTTTTCGCCTTGGTATCTAAGTATCGTCGGAACCCCCGAACAAAATCCGTATCAATATCCTTTAATTGAATATTTGCAGGAGCGTATTTTTCTAGATGCTTAAAGGCAGCATCCCAATTCCCATAATTTCCTTTGAATTCGTAGCGCTCTTCTTGCAGCGTTCTGTAGTAGTCAAAAAGAAGGATGTTCCCTTTTTTATTATCCTTTAGTTTATACTTTCCCTGATAGAATTCTGATTTCCTTATAGAAAGGATTTTCTCCGCCAATTCATAAATCTCCTTATTCTTTCTTTTTTCATCTGGCGTTGACGGATTTTCCAAAGGGTACATTTTCAAATACTCAAAATCTCTATTGTATTTGTTGATTCCGTTCTTGTCAATAAAGTGGCCTTTATAGTATTCTATGAAAAGGCTCAACTTTCCATTTTTAATCTTTTTGCTTTTTAGACTTATTTTCATTTCGAGGTGAAATTTTTTCACCTCGAGTGTCAAAAATCATGTTGAGGTGAAAATTAGGTGAAATAAATGTAGGAAAATAGGCTACTAAAAGAAATGAAGAAAAGAAATAGTTTTTAACAAATTATTGAAAATCAATTAAATGAAAGAAAATGAATCTAAATGAAATTAAGAAATCAACTTATTTATTTACCGATACAAAAATTGGAAAAAATATTGCCCAAAAGGTCGTCCGTAGTCACGCTTCCCGTAATCTCGCCCAAATGATACAAAGCTTGTCGAATATCTATGGCCATCAAATCACTGGAAAGTTCCATGTCCAAACCTTCTTTTACTTTTTGAATTTCTTCCAGGGCTTTTAAAAGAGCGTCGTAATGTCTGCTATTGGTAACAATGGTACTGTCGCCGCGCAAAGCACCCGAATCAACTAATGATAATAGTTTATTCTCCAATTCAGAAATACCCGTTTTAAACTTTGCTGAAAGAAATAGGACGTTGGGGATTTCTTTTTGAACCTTATTTTTTTGTTCCTCGTTCAAAAGGTCCATTTTATTGCAAATGGCCAATAATTGCTTGTTAGGGTATCTTTCTTGTATACTTTCCAGTTCTTTTATGTTAAAATTCATTCCATCGAACAGATACACAATGAGCCGAGCTTTTTCAATCTTGTCGAAAGTTCGTTCGATACCGATTTTTTCAACAACATCTTCGGTTTCACGGATTCCAGCGGTATCAATAAACCTAAAACCGATACCTTTTATGCTTATATGATCCTCGACCGTATCTCGTGTGGTACCCGCGATTTCACTTACGATGGCTCTTTCCTCGTTCAATAAAACATTGAGCAAAGTTGATTTCCCGACATTGGGTTGCCCTACAATGGCCACTGGAATTCCATGTTTTATCACATTGCCCAAGGCGAAGGAATCAATTAATTTTTTAAGGACGTTACTGATTTTGGTAAGCAGTTCGTTGAACTGGGTTCTGTCGGCAAATTCCACATCTTCTTGCGAAAAGTCGAGTTCAAGCTCAATTAACGATGCAAAATTAAGAAGTTCTTGTCGCAATTCTTGGATTTCGTTGCTAAACCCTCCGCGCATTTGCTGCATGGCTATATCGTGGGCTGCTTCACTATCGCTTGCTATTAAGTCCGCCACAGCTTCGGCCTGACTCAAATCCATTTTGCCGTTTAAAAATGCTCTCAATGTAAATTCTCCGGCAGATGCTGTACGACACCCATTTCTTAAAAGCAATTGTATGATCTGTTGTTGAATAAAAGGTGAGCCATGACAGGAAATTTCCACTACATTTTCGCCTGTGTAGGAATGTGGTCCTTTAAAAATGGACACCAAGGCTTCATCCAAAATTTTGGCACCGTCTACAATGTTCCCCAAATGTATGGTATGACTTTTTTGTTGGACCAGTTCTTTACCTTTGATGGATTTGAACAATTGATCTACTATATTGATGGCCTGTGGACCCGAAACTCGGATTACGGCAATGGGCCCTGTTCCCGATGGGGTTGCCAAGGCTACGATGTTATCTGAATACGACATGGGCACAAAAGTACAAATAAGCTGCTGTTTGTAACATTTTTATGGATTTGTATACTAATAAGCTGAATCATCAAAATCAATCAAAAAATGGAAGTAATAAATCACAAAGCAGTTAGAACGGACAATACCTTGTTGGCCGTAACACATTTGACACAATTATTGGGCTATGCCATAGGATTTGGCAGCTTGATCGTTCCTTTGATCATTTGGTTATCCTCCAAGGATAGGGTAGAGGGGATGAACGAACATGGAAAGGCCATTATCAACTTTCAGATAAGTCTTATCCTATATATTATAATCAGTATTCCTGCCATCCTACTTTTGGGATTAGGCATATTAGGTTTGATCGGTGCTGCCATTATAGGATTTATTTTACCTATTGTAAATGCGGTAAAGGCCGCAAATGGTGAATCCCCATCTCATTTTATGACCATCAGGTTTATTTAAAAAACAAAAAAGCTGGAACAAAGTTGTCCCAGCTTTTTTAATTATGGTTGGATAGTTGATTTAGTTGTTCAGCATCACCGGCATTACCAGCATGGTAACATGCTCTCCTTCGTCCAGTCCATCGATCGGTGTTAGGATACCCGCTCTGTTCGGCAAGCTCATTTCCAAGGATACTTCGTCGGAAGAAAGATTGTTCAACATTTCCAAAAGAAACCTTGAGTTGAAACCGATTTGCATATCATCTCCTTGGTAGGAGCAAGAAAGTCTTTCCTCGGCCTTATTGCTGTAATCCACATCTTCTGCGGAAATGTTGAGTTCCGCTCCGGCAATCTTTAATCGAATCTGATGTGTTGTTTTGTTCGAAAAGATAGAGACCCTTCTTACAGAGCTCAGGAACTGATTCCGTGCTATTGTAAGTTTGTTCGGGTTTTCTTTTGGGATCACGGCTTCGTAGTTCGGATATTTTCCATCGATCAATCTACAAACCAACTCAGTATTGTCAAAGTAGAATTTTGCATTACTATCGTTGTATTCGATGGTGACTTCGGATTCTGAACCTGCCAAAATGCCTTTCAATAAAGTTAAAGGTTTTTTGGGCATTATAAATTCGGCTACTTCCGAAGCTGTTACATCTTGACGTTGATATTTCACCAGTTTATGGGCATCGGTGGCCACAAAGGTCAAATTTTCTGGTGAAAACTGGAAGAATACGCCGCTCATTACCGGACGAAGGTCATCGTTGCCTGCGGCAAAAATGGTCTTGTTAATCGCCGTGGCCAAAATATCGCCCAATAGGGTAGTGGAACTCGGGTTCGAGACTTCTACTGCCTTTGGGAATTCGGCACCGTCGGCATAGGCCAAGGCATATTTACCATGATTGGAACTAATTTCCACTGTATTGTTGTCCTCAACAACAAATGTTAAGGGCTGTTCCGGAAAAGTTTTTAGCGTATCCAACAGTAATCGTGCGGGAACCGCAATGGTACCTTCGGAATCGGAATCCACATCTAGAACCGTACTCATGGTAGTTTCCAGGTCGGATGCGGAAACGGTCAGTTTACTTTCTTTTAGATCGAACAAAAAGTTATCAAGGATGGGCAAGGTGTTGCTATTGTTGATAACTCCTCCCAAAACCTGAAGCTGTTTCAATAAATATGTACTCGATACAATAAATTTCATCAACGAAATACTTTAGTATGGCTGCCTTTTTGGCAATTTACCCCTGTTCCAGGGCCTTTAAAATCAATAAAAACAAATATATCCCAAATGGATTAAGCAAAGAAACAATTTTATTAACAGTTACAAGGCAAATTTGCGCTTTCTGTAATATCCGAAGAAAAGGCCGAACAGTATAGTTAAAATTACTGGCAATCCAATATTTACAAGCTGCCATTTGGTTTTTTGCTCAGCTATTTTTTTAACATCGAGCAATGGAATGGTTACTTTTTTGTTCCGAATGTTAATAAGCCCGGTATTGTCCAAAAGGTAATTTGTGCTGTTCACCAAAAATTCTTTGTTACCATAAAAGCTATTGGTCCATTTGTCGTACCCCAGTTCCAAGGGCCTTCCGTTCCGCAACTGGTTCTTGACAATATCCCCATCAGAGATTACGATCATTTTATTTTCGGGCCCTTCCTCTAAAGTATTCTGTAGTTTGAGTGGTTTCACTCTGTTTTTGTACATTGAAGTAAAGTTACCTTCGATCAAAACGGCCAAAGGTAGATTACCATTGGTATAGTTCTCCCTGTTAGGTTGCTGGTTTATCATTTCCAAACTAACTATTTTTGGGATGCCATCGGTTTTGGAAAGTGGTGAACTTTGTAGCAAAACTGTTTTTTTGTAATCGTTTTCCAGAATATCCATTGGGCTGGTAAATTGGAAACGAACCGCTTCAATATTGGTATTGATGGGGTGATTGTTCTGGGAAAAAACCATGGGATAATAGAACCAAGGCAGCGGATTGTACTGGGAATCGTTTCCTTCGCCCGTGGCCAGGACAATTTGTGTAAAATACAGGTCGTTTACCAGTACGGGATTGATCCTAACGCCATATCTAAAGAACAGGTCTTTTAAGTTGAGGTCTCTTGGTACTGCAATGGCCGCACCGCCACCGGCATAAATACTGTCCATTTCCATGCTTACTTGATCTATCATCCAAATGGACTTGCCCCCGTTGACCATATATTGATCGAGAACATACTTTTCTTGATCGGAAAATGCTTGTGTTGGCTTGGCAATAACGGCCAAATCAAACTCCTTAAGTTGATTTAAAACACTTTGCGGATCGGAAGCTACGGAATCCAATGTTATGGCAGCAATATTATAGTAATCCCTAATGGTGGTAAGATAATCCGCAATGTACATATCATCCAGCTCACCGTTTCCTTTAATAATGGCCACGCTCTTTTTTTCTCCGATGTTGAGTTTGGTAAAGGCGTCCGCAAAGGCATACTCCAATTGTTGCACGGAATTATTGATACGATCTTCGGCAGTGGCTCCCAGTTTGTTTTTTAGCAATGGTACTTTTACGGTCTGGTCCTTATAATTGACCATGGCCCATGGAAAAACCAGCTCGTTGGACACTTTTCCATTTTCCTCTACAGTAACATTTGCAGGCTGTAGCCCCAAGCCTTGTAGTTCGGCAATGGTTTGTTCCGCAAGTTCCTCATCTGCCAGCGGGTCCACCAAATTGTATTTAATATTCTTGTTTTTTGATGCAAAGGATTCGATCAGTTGTACGGTTTCCGATTTTAACTTGGAAAATTCTGCTGGAATGTTACCGTCCAATAGCACATCTATAATTACGGGCGATTCAAATTTTTTGGCCACTGTTACCGCTGGCTCGGAAAGGGTGTACCTTTTATCTTCGGTAAGATCAAAACGGGTATAGACAAAACTGGCCAACAAATTGATTACTGTAACAGCTATAAGTATTTTTAATGTGGATACAACAAACTTTCCCATTATCGCGGTAATTGTTTTAAACGTTGAAAAGTAAGATAAAGGAATAATAGGGTCAACGATACAAAATAGATCAGGTCACGGGTGTCTATCACTCCTCTTGCAATACTGTCAAAATGTGATTTGGCGCCAATGGCCTCAATGGTTTGTTGGGTTTCTCCGTTGGAAAATAAGGAAGAAACGGCATCAAACCCATTGAATATCAAAAAGCAAACCAGTACGCCTACCAAAAAAGCAATGATCTGGTTATCGGAAAGTGTGGAAGCAAATATCCCAATGGACGTATAGCTTGCCATCAGAAACAATAATCCAAAGTAAGAGCCCAATACCACACCAAGGTCGTAATTGCCTTGTACCATTCCCAACCCCGAAATGGCCAAAACATAAACGATTGTCGGAATTACAGCAATGACACACAAAAGGAATGCGCCCCAAAATTTTCCAAGGACCAGTTTCCAAACGGAGATAGGTTTGATCAACAATAATTCAAGCGTTCCCATTTTTCGTTCCTCGGAAAAACTCTTCATGGTAATGGCCGGCACCAAAAAGATGAAAATCCAGGGAGCCAGCAAAAAGAAGTTGCCCAAATCGGCGAAGCCATAGTCAAAAATGTTGTATTCGCCCTTGAACACCCATAAAAAAAGTCCATTGAGCAGTAAAAAGGACCCCACGATCAAATAACCGATGGGCGATGTAAAAAAAGACCGTACCTCTCTCTTAAAAATTGCAAACATTAAGACGGGTTTGTTGATTGTAATTTATGAACACTCCAAGCTTCGGGTTTATCGGAGAACAATTTTTTGGTATTGCCCCAAACCTCTTTAAAAAAATCAGAATTCCTGTAGTTGTTGAGATGCGATTCCGTATCCCAAAAACTATAGGTGAAAAATATATTGGGATTACCAATGTCCTGATATAATTCTACCATGTTGCAGCCTTCAAATCCCAAAATACCATTTTTCGATTCTTCAAAGATTCGTTCAAAACTAGCAATATTTTCGGGTTTAAAAGTCAGTTTTACGATGCGTATCAACATTTACAGAAAATTTATGGTTACGGTATCCCTATAATTTAGGCCAAGAAGCGTTGAAGCACCTCCGACCGAATTAAGGTCGCTCTTGTAAATGGCAAGCTCTATATAACCGGCTGAATTGAAAAGGGCAAGGGCGTCGCCGGGTCCCTTTCGCTGGTTCCGTTCCAAGTTGTAATTTACAATACCGTTATAACTTTGGTGTACTTGCCGTATTTTGGTGGTCCGAGCAATTATTTCAAAATCACGTCCATTCCTATATGCCTCGAACAAACTTTTCTGAATATTGGTAACCACGTTGCCGTAATTGTCAATATAGATCACATTGCCAGAAATAGTCTTGCCCTCGTTGGTTATTCTTGGTTCAAAATCGCGTATTTCCTTTAAGCTTTCCAGAGGTTTGCCGATCACTTCCAATTTACCGCCCCGGGCAATATGGCAGGCTACTTGTACAAATACGTCCAGAACAGGGAAGGCAGTGGGCCGTGAATTGGGCAGATCTATCTGCACCACTTTTTCCGGTTGTACCTCGGAGGTTATCAAGGAAATTACGCCACTGTTCGCACTTACAAAGTAATGTCCATCTACCTGTACAACCATGTGCTCGTTTTCTGGGGATACTTCAGAATCGACCCCAACAATATGTACCGTTCCCTTTGGGAAAGATCGGTATGCATTTTTAAGGATGTAGGCGCACTCTTGTATGTTAAATGGTCCTATGGCATGCGAAATATCAACAATGTTGATGTCAGTCAGGTTGCTCAGTATTGCCCCTTTTACCGCACCAACAAAGTGGTCTTTGTATCCAAAATCTGTGGTCAGGGTTATGATTGCCATGCAATACTGTTGATATGTTTTTCGGCGTTCAAATTGATTTTTAGTTAAGTTTGTTTTGTAAAATTAGTTAAAAAGAAAGAATAAAATTCTTCAAAAGCAACTGTAACACCTCACTATTTTTGAACGAACTTGTAATCGAACTTACGGAAATCAGTCCACAAGAATTTTTTGGGCAACAAAACTCAAATATCGAGTTACTGAAGAAATACTTTCCAAAGCTTAAAATTGTAGCACGAGGAAATAAGATCAAGGTATTTGGAGACGAAGAACTATTGGAAGAATTCGACAAACGTTTTGATGAGCTAACCGGGCAATTTGCCAAATACAACAAGCTCGATGAAAACATGATCGAAAGGGTACTTACCAGCAACAGCAAGGAGGATTATACGTCGTCTTCCTCTAGTGGCGATGTTTTGGTACATGGGGTAAGTGGCAGGTTGATCAAAGCGCAGACCGCCAATCAGCGCCGTTTGGTAGATGCCTGTAGGGCCAACGATATGGTTTTTGCCATTGGTCCGGCCGGTACGGGTAAAACGTACACTGGAGTGGCACTTGCCGTAAAGGCCTTAAAAGAAAAACAGGTTAGGCGAATTATCTTAACGAGACCTGCGGTAGAAGCAGGGGAGAACCTTGGATTTCTACCGGGAGATCTTAAGGAAAAGCTAGATCCATATATGCAGCCCCTCTACGATGCCCTTCGGGATATGATTCCAGCTGAAAAGCTCGAAAAATATATTGAAGACGGCACTATTCAAATAGCGCCAATGGCTTTTATGAGAGGTCGTACCTTGGATAACGCCTTTGTAATCCTGGATGAAGCCCAGAATACCACGCACGCCCAAATGAAGATGTTTTTGACCCGTATGGGCAAGAACGCCAAGTTTTTGCTAACAGGGGATCCTGGCCAGATTGATTTGCCACGTAGGGTAATCTCCGGACTTAAGGAAGCCTTGTTGATTTTAAAAAACGTGGAGGGTATCAGTATAATTTATTTGGACGATAAGGATGTGATCCGACACAAATTGGTGAAAAAGGTAATCGATGCCTATCAAAATATAGAGCACCAGAATCAATTCTAAGAAAATAATGGGAATGAATACACTGATGTCCACGGATTTTAATTTTCCTGGGCAAAAATCTGTTTACAAAGGAAAGGTAAGAGAGGTTTATACCTTGGATAACGATGTTCTGGTAATGGTGGCAACCGATCGTTTATCCGCTTTTGATGTGGTAATGCCCAAAGGAATACCCTATAAAGGACAAATCCTGAATCAAATTGCAACTAAAATGATGAAGGATACTGAAGATATAGTTCCTAATTGGTTAATGGCCACTCCAGATCCCAATGTTGCGGTAGGTAAGGCCTGTGAGCCATTCAAGGTGGAAATGGTGATTCGGGGCTATATGTCGGGCCATGCCGCTCGCGAATATAAAGCGGGAAAAAGAACACTTTGTGGTGTGTCCATGCCAGAGGGTATGAATGAGAACGATAAATTCCCAGAGCCTATCATCACACCAGCAACAAAGGCAGAAAAAGGAAATCATGACGAGGATATTTCCAAAGAAGAAATTTTAAAAAGAGGCATCGTATCTGCCGAAGATTACGAAGTTCTGGAAAAGTACACACGTGCACTTTTTCAGAGAGGAACCGAAATTGCCGCCAAAAGAGGACTGATCTTGGTGGATACCAAGTACGAGTTCGGTAAAACCAAAGATGGGGAAATTGTGTTGATCGATGAGATCCACACTCCCGATTCATCACGTTATTTTTATGCGGATGGTTATAAGGAGCGTCAAGAAAAAGGTGAAGCCCAAAAACAATTGTCAAAGGAATTTGTAAGACAATGGTTGATTTCCAACGGATTCCAAGGACTGGAGGGACAGGAGGTCCCTGCAATGTCCGATGAGTATATCCAATCCGTATCTAACCGATATATTGAACTCTACGAAAACATAACCGGGGAGAAATTCGTTAAAAGTGATATATCGAATCTCCAAGAGCGTATTTTGACCAATGTTACTGATTATTTTGTAAAATAGTAATCTCGAATTACGATTTAACCAATAAAATAAAGGGAATTTTATCAATTCCCTTTATTTATATCAATAGGTTTGCAAAATATTTAAAGCTAATTTGATATATTTATGCTAATTAAGTATATCAACCATGGAAAGCTGTCCAAATTGCTCATCTACAGAGTTTACCAAAGCCGGGATCATTAAAGAGAGGCAACGCTACAAATGCAAATCCTGTGGTTATTATTTTACGGTGCCAAAGTTGGGAAAGCAAATCGATGATTACTTTGTGAACAAAGCATTACAACTGTATTTGGAGGGACTTACCTATCGCGAAATAGAGCGTATTTTAGGGGTTTCACATGTATCGGTGATGAACTGGGTCAGAAAGTATAATATTAAAAGACCCTACAATTCCAAATATCACCCCACTTATAAGATTTTGAATCTTACCGAGCTTCAAAAATACTTTCAAAGCCCTGAAAATCTGAAAGGTGCAGGGCAACTGGTAACCGAACTTGGAGATAAATTTATGCTTATTAAATGGGATCGGTTCAAAGACTAGATATAGGTAATTAGCAAAAAAATATATTGATTTTCATTCGGGAATATATTTTTAAGATGTTCGTAGAGCACATAACTCACTAACATCCAAACTGAAATGAAAAATATACTGATCGGAACTGCGTTTTTTCTTCTTTGGGTTCCAAAATTATTTTCGCAAGGAAACACCGAGTACACGGGAGGTTTCAAAGTCAAGTTTAACGAGGATGGTTCCAAATATCTTCGTATGATAGCATGGGGTCAATTTTGGGCCCAATACAATGATAATGTTCCAGACGATGTGAGCACAACAAACCTTAGTGTAAGACGAGCTAGGTTTTTGACCTTTACACAACTGAACAAGAAATTTCTAATACTAACCCATTTTGGGTTGAACAGTTTAAATGGAAACAACATTAGTGCTGTTGGAAAGGAAGATTCTTCCCAATTGTTCTTTCACGATTTTTGGGGAGAATGGCAAGTACACAAGAATGTAGCCATCGGTACCGGATTGCACTATTGGAACGGTATTTCCAGAATGAACAACAGTAGTACCCTAAACTTCCTGACCTTGGACAACAACCGTCCATCTTGGGCAGTTTTGGGACTAAGTGATCAGTTTGCCCGTCACATTGGGGTATATGCCAAAGGTAATATAGGAAGATTACAATATCGTGTTTCCTTTAACGAGGCCATAACCAATACCTTGGATGCTTCAAATGATCCAATACCCAATGGTCGAGCAGTATATCGGGGTCGCGAATTGCTGGGTTCAGCAGATGCGGGCAAAGTGATCCAAGGTTATTTTGACTATCATTTTTTAGATCAAGAATCCAATTTTTTGCCCTATAAAGTAGGAACATATTTGGGCAGTAAAAGAATATTTAATGTCGGTGCCGGATTCTTGACCCATAGAAACGGTACGGTAATAGCGGACGGAGCAGGAAACCTGGAAGGCGAAAATGTAAATATTTTCGCAGTTGATGCCTATTACGATGCCCCTCTTGGTGAAGATGGTTCTGCCATTACGGCCTACGCAGTATTCCAAAATAACGATTATGGTCGTAACTTCAACCTTGGGCCGTACGGTACCGGGAATATGGTTTATGGACATGTAGGATACCTGGTTTCTGGTCCAGCGGATAAATCAAGGGTACAGCCATATGTGTCGTACCAAACAAGATCGATAGACGCAATAGACGATAACGCCACACGGTTGGGCTTGGGAATCAACCTATTTATGACAGGGCATCATTCCAAATTAACATTGGAGTATGCCAATTCAAAAATTGGTTCTGGTGACAACAATGGTGTGGTAACCTTGCAAGCACAGATTTATTTATAACTAAACAACCAACAAATTATGTCAGAAAAACAAAAAAAGGCCTCGGCCTATTGGAAAGAGAACCTAAGGTACTTGGTAATACTACTAGTCATTTGGTTCTTGGTCTCCTACGGAGCAGGTATCCTTTTTAAGGATGCATTGAACAACATTCGACTGGGCGGATTTAAACTTGGGTTTTGGTTCGCGCAACAAGGATCTATTTATGTATTTGTCATCCTCATTTTTGTGTACGTACGCCTAATGAACAAATTGGACAAAAAGTACGGATACGACGAAGAATAATTAACCGATAAAATCAAAACATTATGAGCGATGTACAAATTTGGACCTATGTCTTGGTAGCCTTGTCATTTGGTCTGTATATAGGAATAGCAATTTGGTCCCGAGCGGGTTCCACTAAAGAATTTTACGTGGCCGGAGGAGGTGTTTCCCCATTGGCCAACGGTATGGCCACTGCAGCGGATTGGATGTCGGCAGCGTCTTTTATATCCATGGCAGGAATTATTTCTTTTGCCGGCTACGATGGCGCCGTTTACCTTATGGGATGGACCGGTGGTTATGTTCTCCTGGCACTGCTTCTGGCACCATATTTAAGAAAGTTTGGAAAGTTTACAGTTCCCGATTTTATTGGGGAACGCTATTACTCCAAAACAGCTAGGGTTGTTGCAGTTATCTGCGCACTCATCGTATCCTTTACTTATGTTGCCGGACAGATGAGAGGGGTAGGAATTGTGTTTTCAAGGTATCTGGAAGTAGATATCAATACCGGAGTTGTTATCGGAATGGTGATTGTATTGTTCTATGCCGTCCTTGGAGGTATGAAAGGGATAACCTATACCCAAGTGGCCCAATATTGCGTATTGATTTTCGCCTTTATGGTACCTGCAATTTTCATTTCTATCCAAATGACAGGGAACCCTGTGCCACAACTAGGATTTGGCAGCACTTTGGCCGATGGCTCTGGAACTTATCTTTTGGATAAACTGGACGGACTATCCACGGAACTCGGATTTGCAGAGTATACCGATGGATCTAAAAGTATGGTCGATGTTTTTGCCATAACCCTGGCACTTATGGTCGGTACCGCAGGTTTACCTCATGTAATCGTTCGTTTCTTTACCGTAAAACGGGTGCGAGATGCAAGAAAATCCGCAGGTTTGGCTTTGTTGTTCATTGCGATTTTGTACACTACTGCACCCGCAGTAGCCGTGTTTGCCAGAACTAATCTTATCGAAACTGTTAGTGGAAAAGAATATAATAGCATGCCAGAATGGTTCAATCGTTGGGAAAAAACAGGGTTGATAGGGCACGAGGATAAAAATGGCGATGGCATAATTCAATATGTAGCCTCTCCCGAGGTAAACGAACTTACCGTTGATAGGGACATTATGGTTTTGGCCAACCCGGAAATTGCAGATCTCCCGGCATGGGTTATCGGTTTAATTGCGGCAGGTGGATTGGCGGCTGCCCTATCTACGGCAGCAGGTCTGTTGTTGGTTATTTCCTCTTCGGTTTCCCATGATCTGATCAAGAACGTGCTTAAACCAGATCTTTCAGAAAAAGGCGAGCTATGGGCAGCAAGACTTTCTGCAGCCGTAGCAGTGGTTATAGCCGGTTATTTTGGGATCAATCCCCCCGGGTTTGTCGCAGCGGTGGTGGCCTTGGCCTTTGGATTGGCAGCGGCTTCGTTCTTCCCTGCCATTATTTTAGGTATTTTCTACAAAAAAATGAATAGCAAGGGAGCTGTTTCAGGAATGATCGTAGGCCTTTGTCTTATGCTCTTTTATATGCTGAAATTTAAATTTGGAATTTTTGACGGTGGAAAAGATGCCGTAGCAGGTCTTCAAGAAAGTTGGTGGTTTGGTGTTTCGCCAGAAGGATTTGGAACCATTGCCATGGTAGTCAACTTTATTGTCGCCATTGTAGTTAACATGTTTACTCCAGAACCACCTGAAGAAGTACAGGAAATAGTGGAACACATAAGAATACCCAGCGGTGCGGGTGAAGCATCGACACATTAATTAGTTGGTTGTGAAAAAGCGGTACGGTATGGTTTTACCGTACCGTTTTTTGTAATTTTAAGTTTGGCGACCTTGAAAATAAAAATGAAAAAACGGCATCAGCAGAAATTGATCCTTGTTTCCATAGTATTGTTCTTTTTATGGAATGTTCCCTTTGTTACCCTATTTGACAGCGATGGGCATTTTTTTGGTTTCCCCATATTTTATGTTTTTATTTTCTTGAGCTGGTTGATCGCGATCGTTTTGGCCTATATCATTTTAAAACGGTTCTATGAGTAATTATGCAGTAGGATTGGTTATTGTACTGTATTTGGCCATGCTCTTTGTTCTAGCGTATTTTGCCGAAAAGAACAAACGAAGCAAATGGACGAACAATCCGTATGTGTACACCCTTTCCTTGGCCGTGTATTGTACAGCTTGGACCTATTACGGAAGTGTAGGGATAGCATCGAGCTCCGGGATTAGTTTTTTGGCCATTTATTTGGGACCGGTAATCGCACTACCACTTTGGATCGTTTTAATGAGAAAGGTGATCCGTATATCCAAGCAGCACAAAATTTCCAGTATTGCCGATTTTATTTCCATGCGGTATGGTAACAACAGACAATTGGGAGCTTTGGTTACCTTAACGTGCTTGTTCGCTATAATTCCATACATATCCTTACAACTTAAAGCCGTATCCGAGACCTTTTCACTCATTTCCGCAAAGGGGAGTTACCGATCCACAGGTTTTTTTGATGATTCTACTTTTTACATCGCGTTGCTTATAGCGGTTTTTGTAGCCTTCTACGGAACACTATCAACAGATACTTCGGAACATAGAAAAGGGATTGTGGCAACAGTGGCCTTGGAATCCATTTTAAAGTTGTGTTTTTTCTTGGTGATCGGTATTTACATCACATTCTACCTTTTTGATGGCACTGCGGATATCTACCATAAAGCAAGTTTACAAAATAATTTTGATCAACTGATCTCTTTTGGCGGTTTGGAAAATGGGTTTAATTGGCTTTTTACGATTTGTCTCTCTTTTTTCGCCATTTTTTTATTGCCCCGACAGTTCCATGTATCCGTAGTGGAAAATGATAACGAGAGTCACCTGCGTAAGGCCATTTGGTTGTTTCCTTTGTATTTGCTGTTGTTCAATGTATTTGTGATCTTTATTGCCTGGGCAGGAAACTTAAATTTGTCACAATCGGTAAACCACGATTATTATTCACTTTTATTGCCATTGCAGCACAACAATTACGGATTGGCCTTAATGGTTTTTGTTGGGGGATTCACTACTGTAATTTCAATGATCGTGGTATCGACCCTTGCTTTGTCCACAATGGTGAGCAACAATATTGTGATCCCTTATGGGTTTATAAAAACCTTGGTGGAAGGTAATCCGGAAGAAAATACCAAGCGTATCAAAAATATAAGAAGGGTAGCTATTTTCCTTTTGATCATTATAGCTTATTACTTCTACATCCAATTTTCGGCCCAATTATCCTTGTACTCCATCGGCCTCATTTCTTTTTTGATCATTGCTCAGTTGGCACCGTCCTTCTTTCTAGGGTTGACCTGGAGGCGAGGCACTGCACGTGGTGTCGAAGCAGGGATATTAATAGGTTTGGTTGTTGTTTTTTACAGCTTGTTCCTGCCAGTTATCAGTAAAGCAACAATGCCGGAACTAGATTTTACTGAAGAAGGCTTTTTTGGTCTTTCATGGCTCAGGCCCGCACATTTGTTAGGATTGGATTATTTAACCCCGGAAAGCAATGCCTTTTTCTGGAGCATGTCTCTCAACACTATGGTGTTTGTTGGACTTTCCCTAAGAACAAAAGGAAATTATAGGGAGAGGAACTATGCTGAAATGTTTGTGAACCACGAGAATTATGGCAACCTTCAAGAAGGGGGGTTTATATGGAAAGGCGAAGCCTACGTTGCCGATATAAAGCGATTGTTGAGCCGATTTTTGGGGGAGCAGCGTACCAACAGGGCTTTGCGATTGTTCAATAGAAAATATAATATATCAGAAGCAGAGGAACGGGCAGATGCAAGATTGATCAATTTTTCTGAAAAACTGCTAAGGGGAAGTATTGGAAGTGCTTCGGCCAAAATTTTATTGGCCTCGGTATCCAAGGAAACACCTATAAGTTTGGTAGAAGTGCTCAATATTCTGGAAGAGAGTAAAGAGACAAAGGCCAGTAATAAACTGCTCAGGGAAAAATCTGCTGAACTGGCCGCAATGACGCAGCAATTAAAAACGGCCAATGAAGAACTGCGCATACAGGATAAACTTAAAGATGAGTTTTTGGATACGGTTGCACATGAGCTCAAAACACCCATAACCTCCATAAAAGCTGCATCGGAAGTATTGGAGGACGAGAATATGCCTCCCGAATTAAGAAATAGGTTCCTAGAGAATATAAATAGGGATACCGATAGGTTGAGCACTTTAATACACAATATCCTAGATCTGGAAAAATTGTCCGATAATCGAACAGAGTTGGACATTCGGGAACACAATATGTCCAAAACTATAGGAAAGGCCATCAAGGGGGTGGAACAGATCGCATCCAAAAAAGAAACAAAGATCAAATTTTCGAGCAAGGAAAAAATCCTTGCATTTTATGATGAAGACCGAATTTTACAGGTATTGACAAATTTGCTGTCGAATTCCCTTAAATTTACAGAACCCCGTAACGGAAAAATTAAAATTCTGTTGGAAGGTCTGGAAAACGAGGTGTTGGTCGCCATTGAGGACAATGGAAGAGGAATCCCAGATGAGGACAAAGATTACATTTTCGAAAAATTTTATCAATCAAAAAACCAGAACATAAAAAAACCAAAGGGCAGTGGACTTGGTCTTGCCATTTGTAAAAAAATAGTGGAAAGTCATAACGGGACCATTGTGGTGGATAAGAATTTTAAGTCAGGTACTCGAATGATCTTTTCAATACCCAAAAAATAATGGAGCAGAAGAAAATACTGATCGTAGATGATGAACCCAATATCGTAATGTCGTTGGAATATGCCTTTAAAAAGAAAGATTTTGAGGTGTTTATTGCAAGAGACGGTACAGAGGCATTGGAAATAGCCATCAAAGAGGAACCAGACCTTATTTTACTGGATATAATGATGCCGGAAATGGACGGGTTTGAAACGCTGAAACGAGTAAGAAACAATCAGGACCTCAACCATACCAAAGTGGTATTCCTGTCAGCAAAAAGTAAGGAGAAAGATATAGAAAAAGGATTAAAAATGGGCGCCGACGGTTACATGACCAAGCCCTTTTCCATAAAAAAAGTAATCACCGATATCGAAGGGTTATTGAGGTAGACATGCTTTTAAAATAGCGAGAAGAAAAATAAATTACATATAAACTAAACAAATTTATAGATGAGTAATTATCATATCAAACATTTGGAAGAGTACTTTCAAGTGTACCGGAAATCCGTAAGAAACCCGGAAGGTTTCTGGGAGGAAGTAGCAGAGGAACACTTTCATTGGCGAAAAAAATGGGATACTGTTTTGGAATGGGATTTCTCCAAGCCGGAGATAAGCTGGTTCAAAGGAGCCAAACTTAACATTACGGAAAACTGTATCGACCGTCACTTAAGAATCCGGGGCGACAAGACAGCAATTTTATTTGAACCGAACGACCCGAGCGAAGAGGCGGAACATATTACGTATAACCAACTGCATGAACGTGTTTGTAAATATGCCAATGTATTAAAGGATCAGGGTGTAAAAAAAGGGGATAGGGTCGTAGTTTACTTACCTATGATTCCCGATTTGGCCATTGCAATTTTGGCCTGCGCTCGAATTGGAGCCATACATTCGGTGGTTTTTGCCGGATTTTCTTCTACTGCACTCTCTACTAGGATCAACGATTGTGGCGCTAAGATGGTGCTCACTTCTGACGGATCGTACCGAGGAAAAAAAATAATCGACTTAAAAGCAATTGTAGATGAAGCCTTGGAGAGTTGCCCGGATGTAAAGACCGTTCTAGTGACCAAACGCACAGGAGGAGAGGTGACTATGAAGGAAGGTCGCGATATATGGGTGCAACCATTGCTGGATAAGGCCTATTTGGACTGTGTTCCGGAAATTATGGATGCAGAAGACCCCCTGTTTATTCTTTACACTTCAGGTTCTACAGGCCGCCCAAAGGGAATGGTGCATACCACCGGAGGATATATGGTATACACCGCCTATTCGTTTAAAAATGTATTCCAATATCGTGAGGAGGATGTGTATTGGTGTACCGCGGATATTGGTTGGATCACAGGGCACTCCTATATTGTTTATGGACCGCTGGCCAACGGGGCCACTACAGTTATGTTCGAGGGAGTTCCTTCCTATCCCGATTTTGGCAGATTTTGGGAAGTGGTTCAAAAACACAAGGTAACCCAATTTTATACTGCACCAACGGCGATACGGGCCTTGGCAAAGCAGAATTTGGATTTTGTGACCGATTACGATTTGTCCAGTTTAAAAGTCTTGGGAACCGTTGGGGAGCCGATCAATGAGGAGGCTTGGCACTGGTACAATGATCATGTAGGTGATAAAAAATGTCCTATCGTAGATACTTGGTGGCAAACCGAGACCGGAGGAATACTAATTTCTCCAATTCCATTTTCCACTCCTACAAAACCAACCTATGCAACATTGCCCTTGCCGGGCATTCAACCAGCGCTAATGGATGAGACAGGAGAAGAAATCAAAGGGAATCAGGTAGATGGTCGTTTATGCATCAAGTTTCCATGGCCATCCATAGCAAGGACCATTTGGGGCAATCATCAACGGTATAAGGATACCTATTTTTCTGCCTTCGAAGGCAAATATTTTACCGGAGATGGAGCTTTAAGAGATGAAGTGGGCTATTATAGGATTACGGGAAGGGTAGATGATGTGATTATTGTTTCCGGGCACAATCTAGGAACAGCGCCCATTGAAGATGCCATTAACGAACATCCGGCCGTTGCAGAATCTGCCATTGTTGGATTCCCACACGATATAAAAGGAAATGCGTTGTACGGTTATATTATTTTGAAGGAAACAGGAGAAGACCGTAACCGGGATAACCTAAAAAAGGAAATCAATGAATTGATCACCGATCACATTGGACCAATTGCCAAATTGGACAAGATTCAATTTACAGAAGGATTGCCCAAAACGCGAAGCGGTAAGATCATGAGGCGTATTCTAAGAAAAATTGCATCCAAAGACACGGCAAACCTTGGAGATACATCCACTTTATTGAATCCGGAAGTAGTGGAGAGCATTATCAAGGAAAGTCTTTAAAACAACAAATTCAAATAAAAAAACGGCCTCCTTATCTCAGGAGGTCTTTTAGTTTATTGGGCTTTAATTTTTCAATAACCCTTAATAGGGCTATGGCAGTTATGTAGGCGTCGCCCAGGGCGGTGTGCCTATCTTTTCGGGAAATACTGAATTTTTTGGCCAAATCGTCCAAAGAGTATCGTTCCTTTTTTTCCACTACGGAAGAAATCAACACAGTTCTGGAGTATAGTGATTCGGTATCCAGTGTCTTATTTTTTAATTTAGGGAGTCCGTTCCTTTTAAGAGCGGCATTCATCATACGTACATCGAACATAACATGGTGCCCCACCAGAACATGGTTTCCAATATATTTTAAAAATAATTTCAGCGCATCCAATTCGGAAATGCAGTTGTACTTGGTTTTTTTAAGGATGCCATGTATCTCGGCGCTCTGCTTATCGTAATGCTCTTGTTTTAAATACAGCTCAAGGCTATCTTTTACCACAATATTATTGTCCTTTAGTTTTAAGGCGCCAATGCACAACATCCGATCTTTGGTAAGATTAAAGCCGGTGGTTTCCGTATCAAATACAACAAACGTGTTGTCTTTGACATCCGTGGGTAGCTTTTGATTGAAATTTGCATCGTAATCCCACCAAAAATCGGGAAGTTCCAATTCTTTTTTTTTGAAGAAAGACCACATTAGCGCAAGAGGTTTTTGACCTGGAACCTGACCTCGATCAAAGATTGTATTTCCTTGATGGTCTTAAAGGTTCTCTTTAATTTTATTTTTTCCTCTTTGTTCAATTTATCCAGTGCAATATATCTGCCGGAATCATTATGGAGCAGGCCCTGTCTGGTTCTAAATTTGAGCAAGGCTTTACTAGCGTATGAGCACGCCAAGTATAATTCCTTGTTATTGGGTTCCAGTTCGGCAAGTTTTTCGTACCTACCTGCTGTATTGTTTATGGATTTGATGGAATGTGACAGGATAAGTACCCTTGCTGCATCGATTATCGGCATTAGCGCACGGAGCTTTAAATCAAAAAAGTCTTTGTGCTCACCATCTTGTTCCACCAAAAAATCCCTAAAAAACCCTGAAGGTGACGGATTCTGAAGAGCCCCACTGGCCAAATGTGTAAAAAATTGTGGGTATCGGTTGGCATGGCCAAATATACTGTGGGACAATTCGTCCGCCAGGAACTTTTCTCCAAAGACCACGCTATAATCAAAGAAAATGGAAGAGAGTAATATCTCATCCGGTCCGGGGTTATGGATCCAATGGGCGGTTATCTTTTTCCATTCGCTCAAACTCTGGCACCAAGATGGGTTGGAGGCCATCATGTTTGCAGGACAATATTCAAAACCAATGGTGTTCAGACTTTTGGAAATACGCTCGCCCAATTTTAGAAAATAACTTCTGGTTTCCTCGAGCTTTTCATTCGCAACATCTTCAAAAATAATGGCATTGTCCTGATCTGTATTTAGTAATTGTTCCCCGCGTCCTTGACTCCCCATACTGAGCCAAGTAAATTTAACGGGGGGCTCGCGCTCCATTTTTGCTAAAGCCAATTGTATAACCTGCTTGGTTGAGGCATCGTTTAATTCAGAAATTATTTTCGACACCAGTCCCAAAGGGATGTTTTGTTCCAAGTATCCTTGCAAAAGGTTCATGGTGCCGTGCCGGATACTTCGTAATCTTTTAGCTGTGGCAGCTCTTTTTATGGCACGTAGAAGCACTGCTGGATTGTTTCCGACAGCGACCATAATATCGTGTTTGGAAAGAATCCCGACAGCGGGAGTCTCGGTGGTACCGTCTTCTGTGAGAACCAAATGACTGATGTTACTTTTCATCATGGCCATTTGAGATTGGGCCAAAGTAAGCTCTTTTGGATAGGTGATGATTGGTGAAGACATAATGGTCCTGGCCGATTCGGTTATTGGATATTGTCCGGTAGCCACTTTTTTTCTGAGGTCCTTGTCCGTTATTATTCCCACGGGCAAATGTTCTTTCTCTACTAAAATAGAGCTCACATTGTGCTTGGTCATTATATCTGCAATTTCCTTTATACTTGCGTTTTCCGCACAGGTGATGAGGTCCTTGGAGTATTTTATAGGTTGTAGGTCCAATATTTTATTGGTAGAATAGCGCTCGGCATCTTCATTTATTCCATAAAGTTTGCCCCGATGTTTTATCGAATAGGGATTTCCGGTATTGGACGCAAAGCTTTCGATCAAAAAATTGCCAATACGTTTATTTTCGAGGGCCAAGGGTTTAAATTCCTTGATAGGAATGGCATAAAGAATTGTTTCTTCGTAGGCTTTTGCTTCCAATTTATATTTTTCCTGTGCCAAAAGGGGGCGTAAACCAAAAACGTCGCCTTCGTCGCATATATCCAAGATTTGACTCGATCCTACTTTGGACAGCGATACGGCTCCTTTGTTTACCACATAAAAATGATCATGGGGATTTTCGTTCTGGGAAAAAACTATGGTATTGGTCTCTTTATGGATAATGATCACCTCAATGGACAATTTTTCCAATTGTTCGGGCTCCATTGCATTGAAAGGTGGGTAATTTTTTAAAAAGTCGGCAATACGTTCGGATATTGTATTCTTCATGCTAACTTATATGTAAACGTAAATCCTAGAAAAGTCCATCAAAATATGAGCATTGGCCTGTCACAAATAACCAATGGCAACGTTATTCCCCTTTACTGGCCTTATTATAGGCCCTGATCATGAGAATGGCCCATACGGCCACGAGCACAATAACAACAACAGAAAACCATAAAACGATATTATTTGCCGTCATTGTCCACAAGTTTTAGGTAAATCATAACTCCCAAGAGGGTAGGGGCCCATAGTCCTACAAAGAGACCATGTTCGGTGTGTCCATTAAGAAAAAGGTATTCCGCCACTAAGATGATCATTGCGCATAGAGTCAGCATCAATAGATTAGCGGTTCCCAGTTTTTTAAAATAATTCATTATTTGGTTGGTTTTTGGACTTTTAAGTTAGTGAAAAAAGAATACCAAGAAAATAAAAATTGTTCTACTTTTAAGGAGAGGGGCGGTTTATGGCTACGCAGTTACCCAATTCGAGTACCATTGGCCACTTTTCTTTCCGGTTGGATCAATGTAACTTCTTTTTCATCGCCGACGCAGCCCATCACCAAACATTCGCTCATTATCGTGGCTATTTGTTTTGGAGGAAAATTGAGAACTGCGATCACTTGTTTGCCGACCATTTTTTCCGGTGTATATAGTTTTGTAATTTGGGCCGATGTTTTTCTTGTGCCAAAGGGTCCAAAATCCACGATCATTTTATAGGCAGGGTTCCTTACTTCTTTAAATTTTTCTGCAGAGATAATGGTTCCTACCCTCATTTCCACTTTCATGAATTCGCTCCAATTTAATTTTTCTTGTTCCGACTGTTCCATTCTATAAATTAATTGAACACCAAAGGTAGGGATAAGCATAGGTTTTAGCCAGCCCTGCCTAATGGTTAAGCATTATTTGTGATGCACCAGGAATTATGGATTACAAAATCCAGAGGAGTGAGGTCAGTCGAAACAAAATGATTTTTATAAATGGATGAATGGGTTAAACTTGATATGGTCAGATTCAACTTGTTTACAGGGTGTACTGTTGGTTGCAAATGCCATTTTTTGGTTAAATCCAAAAATAATATGGAGCAATACGCGTAATGTTTTATTGACTTTCATCTGTTTTGGCCTTTAAAATTGAAATCCAGATTCCTATGGCCAACGAAATACCGATGAACAGTAATGAAAACCATTCTGGTATTTCCACCCAACTGGCTGTAATGAGCTTAAGGGAAACAAAGATCAATATGGAAAAAACACTATACTTTAAATACTTGAACTTCTCCAACATGTTCGCCAAGAAAAAATAGAGCGAACGCAGTCCCATAATGGCAAATATATTGGAACTGAAAACAATAAACGGATCGGTAGTGAGGGCAAAGATTGCCGGAATACTGTCAAGAGCAAATAAAATATCGGTAAATTCTATAGTGATCAGGGCTCCAAACATTGCCGTAAAAACGCGTTTTCCGTTTATTTCGGTCCTAAAATGGCCATTATCCAATTTGTTCGATATATTAAAAAACTTGGCGATTCCTTTGTTTTGTTCATAGTCCTTAGGTTGTTCTTCTTTTTTTAGCATGTTAAAAGCGGTGTACAAGAGGAACAGACCAAAAAAAATGGTGATTTGGTGAATTTTGTGAATTAGAATGAGACCTACACCAATAAGAATTGCCCTAAACACTATGGCTCCGATTATACCGAGAAACAGTAATTTATGTTGGTACTGTTTTGGGATTTTGTACCCAACAAAAATTATCGCTATAACGAACAGGTTGTCCACGCTTAACGATAGTTCGATAATGTAGCCTGTGAGATATTTTATCACACTATTGCCAGGAGAGAGGTTGCTTGGGTTGTCCACCATCCCATTTTTGTAAAACCAATAGACAATTCCGCTAAAAACCAAGGCATTTACAACAAAAAAGAGGGTTTCAAATACAGCTTGTTTGGGGTTGGTCGCCTTATCCTTTTTGTGTAGGATAAAGAAATCGATAAACAAGAGTACGCCTACATGGGCTATCAAAACAATCCAAGGCAAGGTATTTCCCATGGTTTAGTCAGGTTTTTGTTTTGCTATTGTGCATTGTAAATATAAAACTAACGAGATCCCATTGTAACAATTATTTTAACGACTAGTCTATGTCGATTAAATAACTGATTTTATAGGGCATCAATATTTTAGGATTCCACTTTCCGAATTAAATTCTTTACACAGAACTAAATTCTAGGGAATTGGATATAGTATACAAATTATGAATGACCGAGGTAGAATTTGTTTTATTCTTTGTTTCTAATTTCTTTTTCCAGACTGGAAATCAAACTTTGGTACTCCAACTCCAAACTCTCGCCTTTTAAAATAACTTCGTTCATCTTGTTGAGTAATAGAATATACATGTTCTTAAGTTTTTGGGAGCTGAAGGTTTCGATATAAAGTGCTCTGTCCTTAAGCTTTTCGTCGTTGGTCCGCTTACGGATTTTAGCTAGAATTTCTGGATTTATATTTAAATGTTCAATGAAATTTTTTTCCAGATGCTCTTTGGTAAACTCGGTTATCTCATCTTCACTTTCTTGGTAATCCACTACGCGGTCATAAAGCTTGGAAATTCTATTTTTGAGCGAATCGTTGGTGATGATCTCAATTTTACCAGAGCTGATTATGGAATTATAAATCCCTGTTGATGGATCAAAGGTGTGGTTTTCAACATTAGTGGTGATCAACGAATCCAAATAGGTTAGGTCCCTATCGGAGAGATCGACAAAAATAACCTCCTGAAGGCTTTTGTTCCTTAGTATTTGCGCCTTTAAAATAAGGTCCAGTTCGTTAAGGTTTATTTTGATGGATTCGCGAAGACTTTTTAAGGTATTGAGCTCGGACCTGTGCAATTGTTTGTCTTGGTTCCAATTGTTTATCTGCAATGCGATCAATATTCCCAGGACCACAAGCGTTATTTCTCCAATGGCATAGGCCAGATAGTTTTTGAACTTTCCTTCCGAAAGTAATCTCCTTCTAATTCGTCTAAAAATCTTGATCATAGGTTCATTAGTTCTGATGGTTGAAAGACTTTGAAAACATCTTCCAAAAAGGAACATAAGTTACTGATTTTCGCCTAAGCATTGTTCATTCAAATCATAAACACAAAATTTGGGGTCGAACTAAACGAATTAATTGAACACTTCCTCCATTTTAAAAGCTTTCCTGTGTCAGTTCATGGTTTATCATTGCTCCGGTTAAGTTTCCGCCATACACCGCCGTAGCAACGGAGCGCATCAGGGAACTATTGTCTCCACAGGCAAAAATGCCTTCTTGTGTTGTCTTTTGCATTGCATTAACTTCGATATGTCCTTGATCGGTAAGATTACAGCCCAACATTTTTGGCAGGTGAGAATTTTGTTCAAAAGGAACTGAGGCGTAAGCATATTCAAAGCTTTCCTTACATCCATCATTAAAAACGATGTTTTCCAGGTGTCCGTTAACGTGTTCAATTTCCAATACCTTTTTATCTATGATCTTAATATTGTGCCGCTCCAACTTTTTGATTTGAGTCTCATCAAAATCGTGCTTACCGTTGGTGAGAACAGTGATTTGATCGGTTAAATTATTTATTAAAGAAGCAAGATGAAACGCTCTGTCCCCATTGGCGATTATGGCAGTTTTTGTGTTTCTTATTTCGTATCCGTGGCAATACGGACAGTGTACAACGGAAATTCCCCAACATTCCGAAAATCCTTTTATTGACGGCATTAGGTCCTTAATTCCGGATGCGAACACCATTTTTTTAGCAGTAAAACTGTCTCCTTTGTGCGTTGTGACTTCAAATCCATTTTTAACCCTCTTACCACTAACTACAAGACCATTATAAAAATGTACACTGTTGTACTTTTTTACCTGATCTTGCGCAATTTCTGAAATCTTATTTGGTGTGGCCCCGTCTTGGGTAAGAAAATTATGGGAATATGGCGTTTGTCGGTTACAGGGATTACCGGCATCAATTACCAAAGTTGTTCTTAGAGAACGTCCCAAGGCCATGGCTGTTGAAAGTCCTGCATAACTGCCGCCTATTATAATTACTTCGAAATCTTTTTTATCCATTGTGTTGTATTTCTGATAGTTGTCTATTTATTGAGGTACAAAACCATTTGGATCAGCTAATTTTTTTGCGAGAATCCAATAATGGATAAAATTAGCTAAAAATTTATTAATGCAATAAAGTCGCATTAATAATATAGATCAACCTAGTAACAAATAGCTATTCCGTATGCTTTGTTTGGGAGTCCTATAAAGAAAAGTTGCAGGGTTTTTATGCTGAATTAAAAAAAACGGAAATGTAGATGAAGGACATAAAAAAAGCCATCTAACTAAAATACAGTTAAATGGCTTCTCGATTTGTAGCGAGAGGGGGACTTGAACCCCCGGCCTCCGGGTTATGAATCCGACGCTCTAACCAGCTGAGCTACCTCGCCATGGTTTTGCTAAGCGGGTGCAAATATATGTTTAAATTTTCGCTGAATCAAAATTCATTATTAATTTATTATTTGACATTTATTTTTATATCTTCCCAAACTATACAAATGTTGAAAAGGATTTAAAGAACACGACTATGAGTGATAAGGTTAAATTTGAACTGGAATTCGTTATCCAGGCCTCACCACAATTGCTTTACCAATATATTTCCACACCTTCAGGATTATCTGAATGGTACGCAGATAACGTTAATTCCAGAGGAGAGGTGTTTACCTTTATCTGGGATGGATCAGAGGAAAGAGCAAAAATGCTAAAACGTAAAAGCGAAGAGTTTGTAAAGTTGGCCTGGGAAGAAAATGATGACGATTCCTTTTTTGAAATGCGAATTATTGTAGACGAAATCACCAAGGATGTTTCCTTGTTTATAACAGATTTTGCAGACGAAGATGAAGTGGACGAGGCAAAAATGCTCTGGGAAAACCAAGTTTCCGACCTTAAGCAAGTACTGGGATCTACCTAGAACAATTCTTAAGTAAACCGTATATTTGGTCCCGAAAAAAATCGGGACTTTTTTATGGTCAATTCTAATGGAGAAATTTTAGCGGATGATGAGGCAATATTTACCTACAATAATAGGGCATTTAAGTACGGCGATGCCCTTTTTGAAACCGTTCGTTATGTAAATGGGACACTCTTTTTTTGGGAAGACCATTATTTTAGACTGATGGCTTCCATGCGTATTCTTAGAATGGAAATTCCAATGGAATTTACTCTGGAGTTTTTAGAAGAACAGATCAAAGGAACCATTACAGCAAATGGGTTGGAAAATGGCGCAGTTCGCATACGGTTATCCGTGTATAGAAACGAGGGGGGGCTTTACACACCAAGTACAAATAATGTTTCCTACCTCATAGAAGTTAGTTCCATGAAATCTCCATTTTTCACGATAGACAATGGTTCTTACGAGGTGGAGCTGTTCAAGGATTTTTATGTGAACAAGGACATGTTGTCCAACCTAAAGACCACCAATAAATTATTACATGTTGTTGCAGGGGTCTATGCCCAAGAAAATGGATACGCCAACTGTTTGTTGGTGAATACGGATAAAAAAGTGGTCGAGGCCATTAATGGCAACCTGTTTTTGATTAAGGGCAACGAGGTTAAAACCCCGCCTTTGAGCGATGGATGCCTGGACGGTATCATCAGAAAAAATTTGATGAAATTGATCGCTGCTTCTGAGGAGTTCGATCTTGTAGAAGCGTCCATTTCTCCATTTGAACTTCAAAAAGTGGACGAACTATTCATTACCAATTCAATTATAGGTATTCAGCCAATAAGTAAATACAGGAAAAAGGAGTACAATGGAACAGTTGCCAAAAGTTTGGTGGGCAAACTAAATGCAAAAGCCAGGATAGGCGTTTAATTCAGCGAAGGGTTTTCCGGCGAATTGGACCATAGAAGATAATCGCCGCCCAATTCGACCATTTTTTCTTTCCAAAATGCATTGGAGGATTTTTCCAAAATACTGCTTTCATATTCGTTGGGAAGCACTACCCACGATTTGGAGGACAGCTCTTGATCCAATTGACTTATTCCCCAACCGGAATACCCCAAAAAGAAACGGATATCCTGTTCGGTAATAATACCGTTGTTGATCAATTTAATGGTCTTTTCAAAATTACCGCCCCAAAAAATACCATCGGAAATCTCAACACTGTTTTCAATAAGTTCCGGTACTTTATGGATAAAGTAGAGATTGTCCTGTTCTACGGGGCCTCCATTAAAAACTTGGAACGGAATGGTAATATCGGAAACGAGGTCACAGATGGTATAATCCAAGGGTTTGTTCAATATAAAGCCTACAGAACCTTCATCATTGTGTTCCGCTATAAGCACCACCGATCGGTTAAAAGAAACATCCCCGGTCAGCGAAGGTTCAGCAACGAGCAAATTTCCTTTTTTTGGCTTTTGGGTTACCATCTTCAAGTGTTTCGTTTATTTAAATTTAACATAATATTTAACATTTACAAAAAATGGGAATCATATAAACTAAAAAAGCACCCCGATCGGGGTGCTTTTGTATATTAAAAATACAATTGATTAGTTTACTGCACCGCTCAATTCAGCACCTGCTTTGAACTTTACAACGTTCTTAGCGGCAATCTTAATAGTAGCTCCTGTCTGTGGATTTCTACCCTCTCTAGCGCTTCTTTTAGAAACTGACCAAGAACCAAAACCTACCAAGGAAACTCTGTCTCCTTTTTTAAGCGTTCCCTCTACATTTCCCAAGAAAGACTCCAATGCTTTTTTAGCTGCTGCTTTAGTGATGCCAGCATCAGCTGCCATAGCATCGATTAATTCTGTTTTGTTCATAATGGAATTAAATTAATTGTTGTTAATATAATTTTAATGCTGAACAAATTTATATGGATTTGCGTCCCACGCAAGCAAAACCTAGGGAAATAGGGGTTTTTGTTGATAACTTGAAACGTTTGTTGATAAAGTCGGAAAAAAATGACAAATTTTCCTAGCCCAATCATAGCAAGGCCTTAGCGGAGATGAGCCTCTTTTTCCAGATTTAATCCGTTCAAAACCTCGTTGATATGCATTTTTCGCTTACCGGGCAACTGTAGCTCCAAAAGGTTGATATATCCATTTTTCACGGCCACCTTCATGGATTTTTTCTCCACAAATAATTCTCCAGTTCCATAATCGTGCTCAATCTCTTCCATTTCGGTCCTAAAGATTTTCATAGGCTCCTCTTTTTCCGCATTGACCAATTTGGTCCATGCACCGGGATAAGGACTTAGTCCACGTATGTGATTATAAATTTCCTCCATGGGTGCTTCCCAATTTATCCGGCAGGTGTCCTTATGGATTTTCGGAGCTGGTTTTAATTCCGTGCTTTCGTCCTGTTTTTGTCGAATAACTGTTCCTGCTTCTATTTGCTTACAGGTCTCTACCACTAGATCGGCGCCAATGGTCATTAATCTATCGTGCAAGGAGCCAGCGGTATCATTTTGTGTGATTTTTTCTGTTTTCTGTCGAATGATGCTCCCCGTATCTATTTTTTCATCAATAAAAAACGTGGTGACCCCTGTTTCGGTTTCACCATTGATTATGGCCCAATTAATTGGGGCGGCTCCCCGATATTGGGGCAGGAGAGACGCATGAAGGTTAAAGGTGCCGTATTCCGGCATTTGCCAAACAGCTTTGGGCAACATCCTAAAAGCCACGACCACTTGTAAGTTCGCTTCAAGGCTTTTGAGTTCTTCCAAAAAAGATTCGTCCTTTAAATTGGTGGGCTGTAAAACCTTTATTTGTTGCTCGACCGCAAATTGCTTTACGGCCGATTCTTGAACTTTTCGTCCTCGACCTGCAGGTCTATCGGGAGCAGTAATTACACCGACAACATTTAAATCAGCCTCCAATATTTTTTTAAGGCTTTGCACGGCAAAATCCGGGGTGCCCATAAATACAATACGTAGGGGGCTATTTTTTGATGTACTCATTTTTATAGTTTATGGAGATCAGCTCATCTTCAAGCAGTCTTTCCAGTGTTGTTAAAAGTTCCTCCTCATTGGCGCCGGTTTCCTTTTCCAATTGTCGGGAAGTATGGGGCCGAATTTCTAATAGCTCCATGATCCTTTTCTCCAAATAATGCGAGGAGGGCATTACTTTCTCTTGTCTACAAATATCGCAAGTACCGCAGTTTTCGGAAACCTTTTCACCAAAATAATTCAGGAGATATACGCTACGGCATACCTTTATATTGGTAATGTACCCCAGCATGGCCTCCATATTTTTTTGTTTAACTTGATTAAAATCCTTGATTTTCTTGGCAAACAAATTAATGGTGTGATCATCTTCGCGGGGTACCAAAAAAGTAATTTCAAGGTCAGAGGTGTTGTTTTTATACTTCACAATCTGGTCGTCGGCAAGCTGTTGAAGTAACTGCTTCAACTGTTTCTCGCTTGTTCCGGTTTTTTGTGACAACAGATACAGATTGATTTTTGTTTCGTAATCCGTAATGCCCCCATACGTTCTTAGTATGGTCTGAATGATGGGGGCCGTTTTCCTGTTTTTGTCCAAATAATCAAATATTTGCGTTTTTGGCGCTACAAATTGTAATGTTGTTTTCTCCTTGAAGTTTTCGGAAAGCGTAAGAACCGAATTTTGATCTAATATTCGAATAGCATTAAAGGTCGTGTTCGGATTAAACCCGTAGCGTTTGCAAAATTCATTGAATGTAAAGACCAAAGGTTCACTTATAAGTTCACCGTACGATATCTGGAAATAATTGTTGAGTTTGGAATACACCATTTTAACAAATGCCACATCGGGCAAATTGGCTAAAAATTGTTGTTGTGCCTTTTCGGCATCTTCGTTAGAGGAAACAATTATGGCCGTTGATGGTTTACCATCCCTTCCTGCGCGTCCCGCTTCTTGAAAATAGCTCTCCAAGCTATCGGGGATTTGATAATGGACCACTAGGCGAACATCCGGCTTGTCCACTCCCATTCCAAAGGCATTGGTAGCCACCATCGCTCGTACCTTGCCGCTTAACCAAAGGTTAAGTTTTTCTTCTTTGTCGGATTTTGGAATGCCTCCATGAAAAAACGAGGCGGAGATACCGTTCCTTATCAAAAAATTGGCAAGAGAGATGGACATTTTTCTTGAGCGTACATAAACAATGGCACTGCCCGGCACCTTGTCCATGTATTTTTTAAGTTGGTAGAGCTTATCTTCGGAATGCTTTACCTTAAAAACAATATTAGATCGCGAAAACGAATCCTTAAAAATCTGTACCTGCTCCAATTGTAAATTCTCGACAATATCGCCAACAACTTTTGGAGTCGCCGTTGCCGTAAGTGCGATCATTGGAACGTTGGGCACCAATTCCTTTAAAATGGAACAGCCCAAGTAAGAAGGCCTAAAGTCGTTACCCCATTGTGAGATACAGTGGGCCTCATCAATGGCGACAAGGTTAACATTCATCTGTTGGATACGTCCTTGAACCAAGGGTTGTTGCAATCGCTCTGGGGACAGATACAAAAATTTATAATTGCCATAAATGCAGTTATCGAGCAGATTGTTCAGTTCCTCTTTTGAAATCCCACCTGTTAACGCAATAGCTTTAATGTTTCTTTTTTTTAGCTGAGATACTTGATCTTGAATCAACGCGACCAATGGGGAAACAACAATACAAATACCCTCCATGGCAAGCGAGGGCACTTGGTAGCAAACCGACTTTCCGCCTCCGGTGGGCATTAAAGCCAGAACATCTTTGCCCGCTAGGACATTGCCAATAATGTTTTGTTGGGAGCCCCTAAAACCATCGTAGCCCCAAAAGTGTTTTAAAATACTTGCGGTGTCTTTGTGCACTATGGATTTTTAAGTGTTTCCAAAATAAATTCAATCCGATTTGGGACTGCATCTTTTGGCACTTCGATGGGGTCATAGCCAAATTGGGTATAGGTTTTCATCAAGGCAAGATGAATGCGTTCAGCCTCTTCAAAAGTCTCCAATCTTTCGTTGTCGGATACGTAAATTTCTTTCCATGGCGGAACAATAAAAACAGAATCGTATCTGTGGTCATTACAATGGGAGGTAAAAAACGTGTCGTATTCCTGTCCAAAAAAATCCATATAGGCCAATACATCGGGAATACCACGGTCAAAAAAACTTATGGGAACATTGGTGGTCAAAGATTGTTTATAGTGCCTCGTTCTGCCTTCGAGCAGGTCTTTGTTGAACTGCATGGCATCGTCCACAAACACCAATGGGTTGGAGATATGTTCCTCACACTGTCCTTCCAGTTTAGCTTTGGAGGTCATGTCCCTGATAATTTCATGAAAGCAATGATACCCTTTGCTTTCCAATCCGTTAACAATGGATGTTTTTCCCGTTCCGGGAGCTCCTGTAATTACTACCTTGCTCTTTCCCAAAGACCTTGAATTAAAGGTGCAAAGTAATGAAATAGCCACAAGGAAAAAAAATTGAAGGCTAAGCCATATATTTGTAAAAAATTAGGCATGGACAAGAACGATACAGATGAATTTTATAATAGGTTAAGGGAAAAATTGCTCGAAAACACCGATTGGCCGTCCAATTATCTTTATAAATTTATAGTACCAACCGATGAGGCGCGCATACAGCAAGTGCATAAGATTTTTGATAACACCGGTGCAGTGATCGAGTCAAAAAAATCGAAAAAAGGAACGTACACCAGTATATCCATTATGGTACAAATGCAAGATCCCGATGCAGTGATAGAAAAATACAAGGAGGTTTCCATAGTAGAAGGTGTTATTTCCCTGTAAAACTTTTGTTTGCCATAATTTTAGTATTTTGCAGGCGTTATCGGATAGACTTTCCTAATTTAAACTTCTAAACACGTTAATTTGAACGAAGTATATAACCTAGAATACAATACAGAACGTCCAAAACTTTTTATTCCTGAGTATGGTCGTCATTTTCAAAAGATGGTAGACCATGCAGTTGCCATAGAAGACCGTGAAGAGCGTAATAAAGTGGCCAAATCCATAATTAGTGTTATGGGCAATCTACAGCCGCATTTAAGGGATGTTCCCGATTTTCAGCACAAATTGTGGGACCAGTTGTTTATTATGGCCGACTTTAAATTGGATGTGGATTCACCATTTCCCATTACTTCCAAGGAAATGTTGCAACAGCGACCCGAGCCATTGAATTACCCACAAAATCATCCCAAATACCGTTTTTATGGAAACAATATCAAAAGAATGATAGATGTGGCGGTTCAATGGGAAGAAGGGGACATGAGGTCGGGACTGGAATATGCCATTGCCAACCATATGAAAAAGTGCTACCTCGTTTGGAACAAGGATACCGTTGAAGATGGTGTGATTTTTAACCACCTCAAAGAACTGAGTGATGGAAAAATCGATTTGGCCAAAAAAGACGAGAGTCTAACAGAAAGTGGGCAGTTCCTTAAAAACAAACCGGCTAGATCTAACAGCAACCGCGGAAAAAAGAATCAAAGAGGAAGGAAAAAAAGATATTAAACTCCAAAGGAATTCATGGGTACATTTCGAATAGAGGGCGGACACCGGTTACATGGTGAGATCACCCCGCAAGGAGCAAAGAACGAAGCACTACAGATTCTTTGTGCTGTTTTGTTGTCAGAAGAAAAAATTACCATCAACAACATACCGGACATCGTCGATGTCAACAAACTAATTTCCTTACTCGAGGATTTAGGCGTGAAAATCCAGAAAAAAGGTAAGGGATCCTACACATTTAAGGCAGACGACGTAAATCTGGATTACCTGCAATCGGCCAAGTTTAAAGAAGATGGTAGGGGTCTTAGAGGTTCCATAATGTTGGTGGGACCTTTGTTGTCCAGATTTGGTAAAGGATACATCCCCAAACCAGGCGGCGATAAAATAGGCAGGCGAAGACTGGATACCCATTTTGAAGGATTTATTAAACTGGGAGCCAATTTCAGGTATAACAAAGAAGAACACTTTTACGGTGTAGAAGCCGAGAAACTCACCGGAACCTACATGCTGTTGGATGAAGCATCCGTTACCGGTACAGCCAATATTGTGATGGCAGCTGTTTTGGCAGAGGGAACAACAACCATTTATAATGCCGCTTGTGAACCCTACCTGCAGCAATTGTGCAAAATGCTTAACCGTATGGGCGCAAAAATTTCAGGTATAGGCTCCAATCTATTGACTATCGATGGGGTGGACTCTTTGGGGGGTACGGAACATACCATGTTGCCCGATATGATAGAGATCGGTAGCTGGGTCGGATTGGCTGCAATGACCCAAAGCGAACTTACCATAAAGAATGTAAGTTGGAACGATTTGGGACAAATTCCGACCGTATTCAGAAAGTTGGGTATCACTTTAGAAAGAAAAGGGGACGATATCTTTATCCCGAAACACGAAGAAGGTTACGAAATACAGAACTTTATCGATGGATCTATACTGACCATTGCCGATGCCCCATGGCCTGGACTAACCCCGGATTTATTGAGTATAATTTTGGTTGTAGCCACTCAAGCAAGGGGAGAAGTGCTCATCCATCAAAAAATGTTCGAGAGCCGTTTGTTCTTTGTAGATAAGTTGATCGATATGGGGGCAAAGATAATTCTCTGCGATCCACACCGAGCCACGGTTATTGGACACGATTTTAAATCTACCTTAAAAGCCACTACCATGGTTTCTCCGGATATTCGTGCTGGAGTTTCCCTTTTGATCGCAGCATTGTCTGCCAAGGGAACTTCCACTATACATAATATTGAGCAAATTGATCGGGGTTACGAGAATATCGATGAGCGCTTGCGTGCTATTGGGGCGAATATTGTGAGGGTTTAATTTTTCAATTCTACTAATTTCCCATCAGGATACAGAGCAAAACGTCCTCTATTTTTTTCGTGAACATGATCTGGATAGGGCCATGGCCATCCCCCAAATTGAGTCAATCGGTACTCTTCCATTGCTTTTTGGATCTCAGCCTGGGTGTTCATTACAAAGGGTCCATATTTGGCAACCGGTTCACCAATGGGTTTTCCTTGCAATAGCATAAAATGTGCAGTTTCCGAGCCAATTTTAATATTAACATCTCGGCTAGGGTCTAAAACAATGCCAAAGTTGGGATTTATTTTTTTATCCTCGATCTGGATATAGTTGCCATCATAAAAATATAGCACCCGATGAACGGCGGTATTGGCTTTTGGCAACACATATTCGGACCCTGCACGGGCATGGATGTTCCAAATGGCAACTTCGTTTTTGGGGTCAGCCGCCCAAGAATCGGGAGCGGGATCGAGCGAGGCAACATTTTTATAGGCACCGGCAATTACCTTGATTTTTGCATTTTGCTCCTCTACAACTGGAATATCTTCATTCCAGAGCATTCTGAAGTGAGGGTCCGCGAATTTTCCAGCTTTCGGTAAATTCAACCAAATCTGGAACAACTCTAAAGTATTTTCCTCATCATCTTTGAGCAAGGGAAACATTTCGGAGTGCTGTACACCGCGTCCGGCTGTCATCCATTGTACGTCGCCTTCGCCGAACCTTCCAGCTGCTCCCAACGAATCGGAATGATCACAAAACCCTTTGTTTACTATGGTTATCGTCTCAAAACCTCTATGTGGATGATAAGGAAACCCAGGAATGGTCTGTCCGTGGTACATTCGCCATTTGTGAGATGGGTCAAAATCGTTTCCTAAGTTTCTATCTTGAAGTAGTGAGCTGTCAGGACCCATTTCACCGTTACCTTTTGGGTAATTGTCCAAATGATACACACTGAACAAAAAGGGATCTAATGTTTGCCATGGTATACTTAATGGAAACGTTTGTTTTACCGATTTTTTCATGTTAAGTTTTGTTTTGGTAAAAAAGCCTGCTCAGAGCAGGCTTTTTATGTATTTCGTAGCAAGTTATTTTCCGGGAATAGGTGGTGGGCCATCAATCATGGCCTCGTATTTTACATCACCTTTTCTGGTAATATATTCATCTTTGACTTTTTCTACCAATTTGGGGTCATCGAACAGGTCGAACATGGTCATTCCCATGGCTTTTGAAGCATAGACCATACCTTTATGTCCTATACTCATACCGCCACATGCCACAACGGCCCAGGAGTGCCATGGTGTTCCTTTGGGTGCAACGGTTACCCCAAGGTTAATGTTCGGAACGTTCCAACTTACATCTCCAACATCGGTGGAACCGCCGCCGGGCAAAGCCTCGGTTTCTTTTAACGGATGAATTTCGCCGTCCATGCCCACTTGTGGTTTCCCGGTCGCCTCTTGAATAGCTTTACCAAAGGCAGTCTCCTCCTCGGTATAGGTTATTGGTCCCAAAAGCTCTAGGTTATTCTGCATGATCTTTCCTCCTTCACGATTTACCAAAGTCTCGTAGATACCCGAAATCAAGGAGTATTTATATTCTACATTGGCCATAATGGCTGCACCTTCCGCCATGGCCTTTACTCGTTCAAAAGTTGGAAGCATAACTTCTCTTTTAGGATCGCGGACCCTAACCCATAAACGGGCATAATCGGGAACTACATTGACCACTTGGCCACCATCTTGAATATGATAGTGTATTCTTGATGTTGGTTTTATATGCTCTCTGTAATAATTGATTCCCGTTGTATAGAGTTCCAGGGCATCTGCGGCACTTCTTCCGTTCCATGGATCGGATGATGCATGTGCTGCTTGACCATAAAACTCAATCATAAAGTCGATAAGGGAGAGCCCACTTTGCACATCGGCCTCTATTTGAGCGGAGGGGTGCCAACTTACATTGACATCTACATCGTCCCAGAGGCCGGCCTCGACCATCCAAACCTTACCAAAGAACTTTTCCTCGGCAGGTGTACCTAAAAATTTGACGGTCCCTTGTATTTTTCCAGCTTCGATCTGTTCTTTAATTGCCAATGCGGCACCCAAGCTGGCAGCACCGAACATATTGTGGCCGCAGCCATGACCAGGAGCGCCATCAACCCGAGGATCTTTGTTGGGGACCGTATTTTGGGATAATCCTGGGAGTGCATCAAACTCGCCCAACACACTGATTACGGGTTTTCCCGAACCAAAGGTTGCAACAAAGGCCGTTGGGATATCCGCAACACCGCGAGTAACGGTCATTCCATTTTTTTCAGCATAATCCGCAAGTAATTTTGATGAAATCGACTCCTCAAAAGCGGTCTCGGCCAAGGCCCAGATAGAATCGCTGATTTGTATAAGGTTATCTTTATGTTTTTCTACGGCTTCGACCACGGCTTTTTTGTCCTTGGTCATCTTTTGGGCGGATAGGTTCAGGACGAACAGCCCAAAAAGAAATAAGGTTGTTAAATTTTTCATTGTAAAAGTTTTGAGTTAGCTATATATCGTAACGACATTGCTGCTGAGAGTGGTACAGCAAAGCGATATCGATAGCACTAAATTTAAAGAAAAAGCTTTAACTAACCGCTTCTTTATAGGTTTTTAGGCATCGTTCCCTTGCCATTTTGTGTTCCACGATAGGGTCTGGATAGCTTAATTCCTGAAAATCTTTGACCCATTTGTTGATGTATTTCTTATCCTTATCAAATTTTTTGATCTGGGTGGTGGGGTTGAATATCCGAAAATATGGAGCGGCATCCACACCACTGCCAGCGGCCCATTGCCAATTCCCCACATTGCTGGCCATTTCGTAATCCAAGAGTTTTTCTGCAAAATAGGCTTCGCCCCAACGCCAATCTATCAATAAATGTTTACAAAGAAAGCTGGCTACCAGCATTCTCACACGGTTGTGCATGTAACCGGTTTCATTGAGTTCTCGCATGCCGGCATCCACCAATGGATACCCTGTTTTTCCCGTTTTCCATTTTTCGAATTCATCTTCATTGTTGCGCCATTCTATTCGATCATATTTGGCCCGGAAGGCTTGATTGACCGTTTTGGGGAAATGCCATAATATCTGCATAAAGAACTCTCTCCAGATCAGTTCGTTCCAAAAAGTTTCGTTTTTTTCTCCAATGGCTTTTTTTATCATTTTTCGTATGGAAACCGTTCCAAATCGCAAATGGGGCCCCAATCGCGATGTTCCTGTTTCCTTGTCGGGGTAGTCACGGGTATCTTCATACTTTTGAATAAGATTTGGTGTAACCGTAAAATCCGGTACTTTAATGGAAGATGCTTCAAAACCTATATCTTCCAAGGTGAGTTGAGGCAAGGACTTGTTCTTAATCGTATTCTTGTCAAGGTTGGGAAAAGTATCATATTCCACCAAATGGATGGACGGATTAAAAGTTTCTTTCCATTTACGCATAAACGGGGTGTACACCACATAGGGTTCGCCATCGTCCTTGACAACTTCGCTTTTTTCAAAGATCACCTGATCCTTAAAGGTGTTGAATTCAATATTGTTTTCCTCTAAATACGATTTTATTTTAGCATCTCTTTCTTTGGCGTATGGTTCGTAATCGTGATTGGTATAAACAGCCTCAATGGTATAATCTTCAATTAGTTGTTGAATAACCTTTTTTGGGGTGCCGAAAAACTGGGCCAAGCCACTATCGAAATTTGTAGAAAGTTGATTGTTCAGTTTTTGGACCTGTTCATGGATAAACGTGACCCTGGGATCATTTTTTGGCAGATTTTCCAGTATTTCGGTATCAAAAATGAATATCGGTAAAACTGGCGTGCCATTTTGAAGGGCATGGTACAAGGCAACGTTGTCATCCAACCGTAAATCTCGCCTAAACCAAAATATATTGACCTTGTCCTTCATCAATTTACATTTAAACTGGACATTCCGCCGTCAACACCAATTACCTGACCTGTAATCCAAGAACTATCGTCTTGCAATAAGAAAACACCCATTTTGGCTATATCGGTTGCAGTTCCGACCCTTTTGAGAGGGTGCCGCTGATCCATCATAGCTTTCTTTTTTTCGTTGCTGAGCAATCTTTCGGATAGGGGAGTGTCCACTAAGGATGGAGCTATAACATTGACCCGTAATTTTGGGGCGTACTCGGCCGCCAAAGCACGAGAAAATCCTTCTATAGCACCTTTGGCCGCCGCTACACTAGTATGAAAAGGCATTCCTGTTCCAACAGCTACGGTACTAAAAAACACCATACTGCCACCTTCGTTCATACGTTCGATAATGGATTTTACGGTCTTGGCCAATGCGATAAAATTGATTTCGAGATCATTTTGAATTGTTTCGATTCCCAATGATTTGAAAGGTTTAAGATTGATGCTCCCGGGGCAATACACAAAGCCGTCCAGTTTTTCGGGGATGTTTTTGTGCGTTATATCTTCGGTTAAGGCATCAAAAGGAATATGGGTTACGTCCAAATTGCGCAATTCATCGTTACTCCGGCTTGCAACATAAACAGAATGTTCCTTGGAAAGATGTTTGGCCATTTCCAAGCCTATACCATAAGAACCTCCAATTAGTAATATGTGTTTCATTTTATACTTTTCTAAGGTTAAGATAATTGGTTTTACCTTTTACTTCTCCGAACAATTCCGCCAGCTTTTTTTCGCGAAACCTGAATATTTTTTGCAACTGTTTTTTTACCAAAATTGGATGCATTATTTGCCCAAGAAACCCAAAAGGTAATTTGTAATCAATAATATCTTCCATTTCCACACCATCCGGAACTTCTTTAATAAAGTGTTTGTGGTGCCATAAAGAGTAGGGGCCAAACCGTTGTTCATCCACAAAATAGGATCCTTTTTGCACATGGGTGATTTCTGTTACCCATTTTGTTGAGACAAGCGGGAATGGTTTAACTATATATTGGATTATTTGCCCCTGGAACATGGGCCTATCTGCACCGGACAAGATTTGGAACCCCATATGTGGGGGTGTTATCACGGCAAGGTTTTTTGGATCGGATAAAAAATCCCAAGCCTCCTTTTTACTGATAGGCAAAAATTGCCTCGATTTTAATTGATAAAGCTGCATTCGAATAGTTTGTACAAAGATAATCGTAAAATGTTTAATATATTTATTGTAAAGTTAAACAAAAATTAAATTCTACGGTTTTTATTGATACTTTTGATTTATACTTTAATTAACAAATTGAGCTCTGCTTTATCTTAATTTTGTTTTGCTAAACATTTAATACACTTAATTATGAAAAAATTTGCACTCTTATTTTTTACTGTATCCATGTGTTTTTCTTTGGAAGCGCAAATACAGACACCTGCACCCAGTCCATTTTCCAAATTGGAACAAAAAGTGGGATTGACCGATGTTACTGTTGAATATTCCAGACCTGCAATGAGAGGGAGAAAAATATTCGGGGATTTGGTTCCTTTCGATGCTATTTGGAGAACCGGTGCCAACCAAAATACCAAAGTAACCTTCTCTGATGATGTTGTGGTAAAGGGCAAGGAGTTGAAAGCCGGTTCCTATGCCATTTACACTAGACCCAATGAAGCGGTTTGGGAAGTATTTTTCTATTCCGATACAGAGAATTGGGGTACTCCGCAGGAGTGGGATGCATCTAAAGTTGCGGCTACTGTAAAAGTAGAGACAATGGATATACCCATGCCGATAGAATCATTTACCATTACCATAGATGATCTTCATAACAATGGAGGTGTGTTGGGCATTATGTGGGAGAACACTTATGTCGGCGTAGAATTTACCGTTCCAACTGTGAAAAAAGCCACTAAAAGTATAGAGGAGACCATGGCCAATACTGCAGATTTAAAAGCCGGCGACTATTATGCCGCAGGTTCTTATTATTTTGCCGAGGGCATGAATATGGAGCAAGCCAAGGAATGGGTAAACAAAGCAGTAGCAATGGATGGAGGTAAAGCATATTGGATGATGCGGACACAATCTTTGATCTATGCCAAACTTGGAGATAAAAAAGCTGCTATCGAAGCAGCAAAAAAATCATTGGCGGCCGCTCAAGCTGCGGGTAATCAGGATTATGTTAAAATGAACAAGGATTCCTTGAAAGAATGGGCCCAGATGTAAGCAGACCCCAATTTTAATAGTATTGAAGAGACCCACTTTAAAAGTGGGTTTTTTTATTCATCAATTGCGGTGGAATTGCCCAGAAAATTATCGAATATTTGAGTAATAAAGGCCAATAGGATAACCAACAAGCATCCGAAAGCATTCAACCATAAATAGGACATCCAATCAAAATACCAACCTATAATTACGATCACTTGGGTAACAATGGCAGCAACAAAAACGGCATTTCCTTTCACATATTTAAAGAAAAAGGCCAAAAGGAAAATACCCAGGACATTACCGTAAAAAATAGAACCAATAATGTTTACGAGCTGGATCAGGTTATCAAAGAGGTTGGCCACATTGGCGATAATAATTGCAATTATTCCCCAAACAAGAGTGAAAACCTTGGTCGCTTTAACATAGTGTTCCTGAGATTCTTCTTTTTTTATACTCCTTTTATAAAGGTCCAACGCTGTAATGGTACCCAGAGCATTCAATTCGGATGCCGTGGAGGACATTGCTGCGGACAGAATTACGGCCAATAACAGCCCAATAAGACCCATGGGCAGGTTATTCAAGATAAAATGGATGAACACATAATCCTTATCATTCGTCTCTACAGTATCATCAGCTTTTGAAATTAATGTTTTTGCCGTGGCCCGATTTGCTTTTTCCTTTTCATTGATCTTTACGATATCCTGCTTTGCTTGTTCTATCGCATTGTATTCTTTGAGCTCCAGTGCCGCTGAAAACGAATGCTGTGCCATCCGTTTTTCTTTTTCCAGTTCCTTGTGGTCGTTCTCTAGTGCTTGGTAGTCGTTGGCGTAATCGGATTGCAATACCGCCTCGGTGGCTGCCGGATTAAAATTAAGGGGAGAGGAATTATATTGATAAAAAACAAAAACCATGGTCCCGACCAAAAGGATGAAAAATTGCATCGGGATTTTAAAAACGCCGTTAAAAATAAGGCCTAACTGACTTTCGCGAACAGATCTGCCCGATAGATAACGTTGTACTTGGCTTTGGTCGGTCCCGAAATAGGCCAGAGCTAAAAAGAACCCGCCAGTGATACCGCTCCAAAATGTATAGCGATTATTGGTATCGAAAGAAAAATCGAGAATATTGAGTTTATTGTTGGCCCCGGCAATTTTTAATGCCTTTCCAAAGGAAAGGTCGGTCGGTAAAGCCCCCATAATAAAGAAAAAGGCAAAGAACATACCCAACATAATAATGAACATCTGCTGTTTTTGGGTTACGCTTACCGCTTTGGTCCCTCCAGAAACTGTGTAGATGATTACCAATATTCCTATAATAACGTTGAGCGTTCGTAAGTCCCACCCCAAAACTGCTGAAAGAATTATGGAAGGGGCAAAAATCGTAATTCCGGCGGCAAGTCCTCGCTGAATTAAGAATAATAATGCCGTAAGTGTCCTGGTTTTAAGGTCAAAACGACCTTCTAACATTTCGTATGCGGTATAGACTTTTAGTTTTTTATAGATGGGAATAAATACCAAGCAAATAAAAATCATGGCCAGGGGCAATCCAAAATAGAATTGAACAAAGCCCATACCATCGTTAAAAGCCTGTCCCGGTGTGGATAAAAAGGTAATGGCACTGGCTTGAGTGGCCATCACGGACAAACCGATGGTCCACCATTTAATATTGTCTCCCCCGCGGACATAGTCGTCCACATTGCTATTGCCACGTGTTTTCCAAACACCGTATGCAACAATGAAAAGCAAGGTACTACCAAGAATTATCCAATCAAGTAATGCCATTCAGGATGTTAATTATTTAGTATCATAATGAGGTAAAAAACCAAGATATAAATGGCATTTAAGAGGATTACAATGCTGTATTCCCTTTTCCATTCGTATTTGGTGTTCATGTTATCCTTTGACATTACTGTCCTTTTTTACTTCATTTTTGCCGATCGAAAGCATGTTGGCAAACAGTTTATATGCTCCGGAAACTCCCACGGGCAATTCCCTGAAGAAGCTAAGTCCTGTGTAAATATAGTGACCTTCTCCGTAAGGTGCCACAATTAAGCTTCCTTGTTTTTCGGTTTCACCTTCATCTTTCATGGATAGAATAGGGGTGAACTCGGCACTCCATTTGCTTGGAAAATATAGACCGCGCTCTTGTACCCATCCTTCAAAATCTTTCGTGGTAATCGCATTGGGAAAATTAACAAGGGAATTTTTTGGGGCCAGTATTTTGACCTCGGCATTCTCGTCGGTAACCCTATCCCGTGAAAGTGTAATATCGTAGGGCGCAATATTTTCAAATTGATTGGACCATCTGCCAGCGGTATTGTATTGCACGATCATGGTTCCGCCTTTTTCCACATAATCGAACAACACCGGCTGTTTAAACTTAAGTGCGCCGATCACATTGTATGCTCGAATGCCTACAACTACGGCATCATACTTGTCCAAATCTCCATTTTGTATTTCATTTGGGTCTACAATATGTACTTGGTATCCGATCTGTTCCAAACTTTCAGGGACCTTATCACCAGCTCCCATAATGTATGCAATGTGTTCACCAGCTTTTTTTATGTCCATTCGCACTACTTTGGCTGCCGATGGCAAAAGAACCGATTGTTTTGGAATATGGTCGTAAGCGATCTCCACCAATTCCTTGTCAAAAACTTGATCGCCAACGGTAATTTTTGGTTCAATATTACCTTCACTCTCAGAATTTGGGGGAGTAACCTTAAAGGTTAACGGAATTTCCTCACCTCTTTGTTCGATCGTAAATGGTATGGATTTTGGGGAGACCGACCAGCCCGTTGGATGATCTAATGAAATGGTTCCAGAGACATTATTTTTTCCAGCTCTGACCTTTACCTGTACTTCTTTGGTGTCCGAATTTGCAAAAATCAAAACTTTTTCATCGATCTTGGAGGTTACTTCGGGAAGAATGGCAAAAGGCTCGTACAATTCTCCCTTGTCCGGTCTGGAATAGCGGTGTACTATATCTTTTTCGAATATAATTTCACTTCCATCGAACAACAAGCTAAATCTAGCTTTAAAGGCATTGGGCGTTTCCGGTTTTCCTATCAATTGTTGATTGTTAACCACGTACATGCCAAGCGACCCCTGCTCGTTCAACCAGTACGGACTGGTATACATCATGGAACTGGGGACAGAAAAGTCAATTGAAAAATTTTCCTTTTGATTGTTGGTTAAAACCTTGTTTGGAGCGATCTTGGCGTTTGCATCGACCAACTGGATTTCTTTTAAAGTAATGTTGGCGGACGATCTATTTATGGCTTCCAAATTGATGGTCGCCTGGCTTCCAGGGGTGGCTGAAGCATTTTCGGAACTGGCTTCCAGATATAGCCCGGTAGCGGCCAAGATAATATGCTTTAATTCTTTTGATTTTATACTCTTCCAATGCTCATCTTCAATATTTTGAAGCATTTGATAGGCTCTAATGAGTTCGGGTATGTGTTTGGCCGGGTTTTGAAAATCGAAATTTTCTTCGACTTTTTCCAAAATCAGTCCAATGGCTTCACCACCTTTTACACGGGACCAGGTTGTATTGACCCCTTCAAAAAGATCGTTGCCGGTAGCTGCCGGTCCTTTAAGCAATTCCAAATACTCCTCGGACGAACCACGAACCGTTAACGTTCCAAAACCTTGGCATAAGTGTTGGCTTCTGGACATTGCCGAAATTTCATTGTTGGATAGGCCAAGCTCCGGATAATATACGCCAACATCCATTTTAATCATATTGGATTTATCCGCTTTGGCAAACTTTTCCCTACTTCCATATTGCCACCAAGATGTATTATAAAAAATACGTTTGGGTTGCCAAGTATCGGAGTGGTTCAGTTGTTCCGGGTAAGCTTGTGGATTGTTGGCCAGATCAAAAGCTTCCATGCTCAACATTGCGGAGGCCGTGTGGTGGCCATGCGTAGTTCCCGGTGTTCTGTGGTCAAAACGATTTATGATCACGTCCGGTTTAATATTTCGGATTGCCCAAACTACATCGGCCAACACTTTATCGTTGTCCCAAATCTCCAATGTTTCTTTGGGCAGTTTCGAGAATCCAAAATCGTTTGCCCGTGTAAATAGTTGTTCTCCACCATCCACATTTCTTGCCGCCAAAAGTTCCTGGGTACGCAGAACGCCCAATAATTCTCTGAGTTCTGAACCAATCAGGTTTTGTCCACCATCACCACGGGTTAGGGATAGGTATACTGTTTTTGCTTTTTTGTGATTGGATAGGTACGAAATTAAGCTGGTGTTCTCGTCATCGGGGTGGGCCGCAACATAAAGTGCGGTTCCCAAAAAATTCAATTTCTGAACTTCGTGAAACAGTTCGGCAGAGGTAAGTTTTTCTGGTTTTTGCGCAAATCCACTGGTAAACAATACTATTGTTGCTGAAAAAAATATCCAGAAATGTTTCATGATCGTTGGTTTAGCAAGTTGTTCAAATATAGGTAGTTTGTGTACAGACATTCGTTTCTTTACAAGACTTTTAACATAGAAAATGTTCAATGTTATAAACCTAAACTGTCCCTTAAAATTAGATCATTATTGCTATTTTGACCCCAATATGCGGTTTTCAATGTTTTTATTTTTGTGGCAGAAGTGGTCATTACTTTTGCATTTGGACCAAAACCACTTTTAAATTCTTCCGTCCAACTTTCTATGGCATAAGGAAAATCTGAAGTAAAATCAATCTTTAAAGTACGTTCCAATTCAGGGTAATGAATGGTGTAGGTAGAAGTTTCGTGGTTTGATGATAGGTTGGCCATGGCACTGTATGCCTTAACCTTTTTATGGACCAATCGTAAATATTCCAGCGAAGGCACCATGGATATATCACCCAAGGGAAGATTATTGGGGTTTATGCGGATCTTGGTCCAGATTTCGTTTTCCAAGTTGGTTTTTTCCATTGAAAATGCTTGGTCCGCCTCACTCTCAAAATAAGAATGTGAAGTAAACTCAAATTGATCTCTATTGTTCAATTGAGCGTATACGTGACCGCACCATTCCTGGACCGATAAACTCGTCTTTAATGCATGTAGATTGTCATGGACAGGGTAAAACGTACTGTTCATAATGGAGTATGGATAAATACCGGTTAAAAACTTTTTGGTCGCATTGAGTTTAAGAACCGAAATATTATCGGCACTGGCACGGTCTGCTTTTACTTGTTTATTGGGCAAAAAGGGTTCGGTAACGTAGATCATCACGGCTGTTCCATCTCGTAGCTCTCCATATCGCGCCTGTTCCAACCGGTAGGAAGTGATTTCGGCATTTCCTGCATACCAATACTTTTTAAAATCTTCGGTGAGCGGATTTCTGGGCAGGGGCTTTTCCATTTCGAGCTCTGGTTTTTGCAAAGTCTCCTCGGCAACACTATTTTTTTCTTGACAACTGACAAATAATGCGATTGCAATAATCAAGCGGGCAATTTTTGGTATTATATGAGAAAGTTTCATGGATGCTTTTTTCAAATTTAAGGTTAAAGTCGGTTTATATCAATATACTTAACTTTTTCCAATACAGGGAAAACTGTAATTTTGCAAAAATTTCAGAAGCAAATATTCTTGGTATGCAACAAATTGAGCTGATGGCTCCGGCCGGTAATTTTGAATCTTTGCAAGCCGCTCTGGACAATGGGGCAGATTCGGTATATTTTGGAGTTGAACAATTGAACATGAGGGCAAGGGCCACGATGAACTTTACTTTGGACGACCTGCCCGAGATAGCCAAACGATGTAATGCCAAAGGTGTTAGGACTTACCTTACCTTGAATACCATAATTTACGATCACGATCTATCCATTGTAAAAACTCTTTTAAAAAAAGCCAAAGAGGTTGGTCTCACCGCCATAATTGCTATGGATCAGGCTGTGATATCTTCGGCAAGAGAGCTGGGACTGGAAGTTCATATTTCTACACAGATCAATGTGACCAATATAGAAACGGTAAAGTTTTATGCCATGTTTGCCGATACCATGGTTTTGAGCCGTGAGTTGAGCTTGCGTCAGGTAAAAAAGATAACGGAACAAATTGAGAAGGAGCAGATCAAGGGTCCATCCGGGCGTTTGGTCGAGATTGAAGTATTCGGACACGGAGCTCTTTGCATGGCTGTTTCCGGTAAGTGTTATTTGAGTTTGCACTCCCACAATTCATCGGCAAATAGAGGAGCTTGCAAGCAGAATTGCCGTAAAAAGTATACGGTGATCGATCAAGAAAGTGGTTTTGAAATGGAACTTGACAATGAGTATATAATGTCGCCGAAAGACCTCTGTACCATCGATTTTCTTGATCAAGTGGCAGATGCAGGCGTAAGGGTCTTAAAGATAGAGGGACGTGGACGTGCTCCGGAATATGTGGCCCGTGTAATAAAATGCTATCGCCAGGCGATAGATAGTTTGTACGAGGGAAACTATGATAAGAAAAGAGTGATCGAATGGATGCAAGAATTGGAAAAAGTCTACAATCGCGGCTTCTGGAGCGGTTATTATTTAGGTCAAAAATTAGGAGAGTGGAGTAAAATACCCGGTTCCTCTGCCACACAAAAGAAAGTGTACATTGGAAAAGGAGCACATTTCTTTCCAAAAAGCAACATTGGTGAGTTTACTATTGAAGCCTATGATCTTTCTGTTGGAGATACAATTTTGGTTACAGGCCCAACCACTGGTGCCAAGGAAATGAAGGTTACCGAAATGTTGGTGAACGATGCCAAATTATTCACAGCCAAAAAAGGGGACTCCGTAACCATTCCTTTGGAATTTAGGATTCGCCTTTCGGACAAATTGTACAAAATTGTTGAAAACAAGGTGGAAGCCTAATGGTAGTTGTTACCCTTCAGCGAGAAAAATGTATCGGCTGCAACTATTGTGTGGAAATGGCGCCACAGCAATTCGCCATGTCCAAAAAGGATGGTAAATCTGTTTTATTGCATTCACAGAACAAAAAGGGGTTCCATACCATAAAATCGCACAATGAGGGAATTTTTGATAGCTGTGAACAAGCTTCCAAGGCATGTCCTGTAAAAATCATATCGGTAAAAAGAACCTGATCAAAGTTCCAAAAGGGTAGTGTACACCAAGTGAGTGGGCAATCCGACTACATTGTTATAAGAACCTTGGATTTCAGAAATACCGATCATTCCGATCCACTCCTGAATACCGTAGGCACCTGCTTTATCGTAAGGTTGGCATCTCTCTATATAAAAATTGATCTCATCATCGGTCAAATCTTTCAATTTTACTTTGGTAACACAACTGGCCATGGTTTGTTTTTGTGTGGTGGTAAAGCATACCGAGGTAATAACTTCGTGCCAATCCCCGGACATGGTCTTTAACATTTTAAAAGCCTCGCCTTGGTTGCTCGCTTTTGCCAACGATGCATTGTTGTGCCAGACCACGGTATCCGAGGTTATCAAAATATCCGAAGGGTTCAATTCATTTTTAAAGGGGGTAGCTTTTAACTTGGCCAAATAAGCGGATATTTCTTCGCCCTGTAGTTCTTGAGGGTAAATTTCTTCCACGGATTTTGGGCGTACCTCAAAATCCAGCCCTAATTCTTCCAAAAACATTTTACGACGGGGAGAACCCGAACCTAGGATTATGTGTCTACCTTTGAGTTTTTCCTTGAGTGGGTTTTTAGTCATTCTTTGCACTAAAATTATCGTTCCAGTCCCCTCGAACTTTCAAGACCTGTTCAATTACGTCCCTTACGCAACCATCTCCTCCGTTTTTATGGGAAACATAATCGGAAATCGCCTTAACTTCTGCAACGGCATTTTGTGGGGATGCCGCCAATGCGACCATTTTCATAGGAGGAATATCCGGCATATCATCGCCCATGTAAAGAACGGTTTTAGGGTCTATATCGTGAATGTCCATATATTCTTCCAAAGGTTCCTGTTTATGATGTGCCCCCATGTAAAAATCGGTAACACCTAGACCTTTTAAACGCTCTTTTACCCCTTGGTTGGTACCCCCCGTAATTATGCAAACGTTGTAACCTTTGGTAATAGCTGTTTTTAAGGCATAACCGTCTTTAACGCTCATTTTGCGCAATAGTTCACCATCGGTGGTGATCAATACCGTGCCGTCGGTAAAAACACCATCGACATCAAAAACAAAAGTTGTGATACTGCTCAAAAGCTCTTTATAATTCTTCTTCATGTGCTTGTATTATGGCTCTGCTCAATAGTTTGTATAAAGTAATATGTTCTTCATTTTTTAAGAGTTCCAAATGACCTTGCATACTTTGCCGATCGTTTCGGCGTGCGGGCCCAGTCTGTGCTTTTTTGGGTGGCATCGTTTTAATTTTCTCCGCTGTTTCCAAAATCAATGGTTTCAACAAATTAAAAGACAGGCCCTCCTGTAGGCAAATCTCTTCGCCAACCCCATATAGGTAGTTGGTAAAGTTATTTACAAAAACGGCTGCAAGATGCAATTTTTTTCGCTGTTCCGAGTCGATAGAATGTACATTTTCAGATATAGATCTGGCCAAAAGCTCCAATACTTTCAAAGATTCGGTATCGCTTGCTTCAATACAAATGGGAATTGTGGAAAAATCTACCACCTTACCTTTGGTAAAGGTTTGTAGGGGATAAAAAACACCCTTTTTTGTGGAGTGAACAACTGCCATGGGCATAGCTCCGGAAGTATGGGCCACCACACCTTTTTTGTTTGCAACAAATTTGGATACTTTGCCTATAACATCGTCCTTAACAGCAATAATGTACACATCGGCATCGACGATTGCCTTAAAATTATCGGTTACTTCGGATTTGTCGCAAAATTGGTGCAACGCTTGGGTATTGCGACCTACAACTTGGACCACATTAACGTTTTTGGCCTTGGTAAAAGCATGGTGTAAATGTTTTGCCAAGTTGCCGGTTCCCAATAGTACTATCTTGAGCATGATCAAAACTACAAATTTAGGGTTGATGGATTGCAGCAAGAATTAACAAATCTGTATGATTTTTATCAGCTTTCGCATTTAGGAAGTTCTAAAAAGGCCGTATTTTTGCAAGCCGAAAGTAGACCGAATTTCCATGATCGACATTGTTAAGAAAACACTTTTTTCCACGAGACTTATGGCCGTTCTTTTTTTGGTTTTTGCTGCGGCAATGGCCATGGGAACGTTTATAGAGAGCTGGTACAGTACGGACACCGCAAGAATTTATATTTACAACGCCACTTGGTTCGAGGCCATAATGGTCTTTTTTGTAATCAACTTTTTCGGGAATATTTACCGATATCGCTTGTTGCAATGGAAAAAATGGCCGGTACTTTTGCTTCACCTTTCTTGGATCTTGATCATTGTGGGGGCATTTGTAACCCGATATATCAGTTACGAAGGCATGATGCCCATTCGTGAAGGTGCCACGGAAAAGGTTTTTTATTCGGACAAAACTTATTTGACCGCTTTTATAGATGGTGATATCAACGGGGAAACCAAACGAAGGGTTTTAGAGGATGCCATTTTGGTTACTCCAGAAGGCAGACGGTCGAGTTTACCGTGGAAATCGGATTTTAATGGACAGCCTTTTACCATAAGTTATGTGGATTTTATAAAAGGAGCGGAACGTGGATTGATTCCTGATGAAAATGGCACCGAGTTTTTGCAGATTGTTGAGGCGGGCAATGGCCAAAGGCATGAACACTATTTGGAAAATGGGAAAATTGCCAGTTTGCACAATATTCTTTTTGCCCTAAACAACGAAACAGAAGGGGCCATCAATATTTTTTATGACGAAGAAAATGGCTTTCGTATAAAATCTCCTTTTGAAGGTGATTTTATGAGGATGGCCGACCAATACCAAGGTGAATTGCAGGCAGATAGCATACAACCGTTGCAATTACGGTCGCTATACACCGTGGGAGGTATGCAGTTCGTTATCCCCGAACCTATTACCAAAGGTAGTTATGGCATTGTAAAAGTTCCGGACGAAGAGATTACCGCCGTAACCCAAGATGCGCTTATTGTCTCCGTTTCTGCAAATGGAGAAAGTAAAGAAATCAAACTATTGGGAAGCAAGGGAAATTCCAATTTTTCCGATAAGTTCAATGTTGGAGGTCTCGATTTTACATTAAGTTATGGCTCCAAAGTGTACGAGCTTCCGTTCTCTGTTCAATTGAACGATTTTATCGCCGAGAAATACCCTGGGACCGAAACAGGATATGCTTCTTTTATGAGCAAAGTAACCGTTCACGACGAAAGACCTTTTGATTATGATATTTATATGAACCATATTTTAGATCATAAAGGATATCGGTTTTTTCAATCCAGTTTTGACCCCGATGAAAAGGGAACGGTACTTTCCGTTAACCACGATTGGTGGGGGACCTGGATTACCTATATCGGGTACTTTCTTCTCTATATTGGTTTAATGGGTATTATGTTCTACGGAAAAACACGATTTAGGGACCTACAGGCAATGCTCGAAAAAATAAAGGTCAAAAAAGCCGCCTTGACCACAATTACGCTCTTTTTTGCTTTTGTTTCCATAAACGCACAAGAAACGTCACATGAGCACCAAGGGCTGCCCACAAAAGCTCAAATCGACTCAGTTATCCAAGCTACAACTGTTGCCAGGGAACATGCGGAAAAATTTGGCGCATTGGTCATACAGGACGAGGGAGGACGAATGAAACCCGTACACACCTTTGCTTCTGAACTATTGCGAAAACTAAGTGGGGAAAACAAATACAAAGACCTTACGCCAGGTCAAGTTTTCCTTTCCATGATGCTCAATCCGGGTGTTTGGTATACCGTGGATTTTATTGAAGTGGGAAAATGGCAAAACGATAGTATTAGAAAAGTAATAGGAGTTCCGGAAGGCACAGAATTTGTAAAAGCAACCGATTTTTTTGATGCCAAAGGGGCGTACAAACTAAGGCCGTATCTGGAAAAAGCCACATCCACCAATAATCCATCCAATTTTGAGAAGGACATTAAAAAAGTAGGGGAGCGATTAAGCTTGTTGGATATTGCGCTGAGTGGACAGATCGTGAAGATTTTTCCTTTGTTGAACGATGAGAACAACAAATGGATCTCTGCTGTGGAATACCGTTCTGGTCAATATCAAATGCAAGATTCGTTATATGCCAATTTTGTGAACAATGCAATGCCTTACTATTTAAACTCCTTGCAACAATCCATTGCGACCGGGGATTATTCCCAGCCCGATAGATTGTTGGACGCCTTTAAACAAAATCAGGTAAACCATGGAGCGGAAATATTGCCATCGGACAACAAAATAAAAGCCGAGATCATATATAACAAACTGGATTTGTTCAACCGATTGTACAAGTACTACGCCATGGTCGGTGTGCTGTTGTTTTTTGTTCTGATTGCCAAAATTTTTAAGGAGCGTAAATTTTTGGACGCCTTTGCCTACCTGTTAAAGGGAACCATTGTTTTATTCTTTATTTGGCATACCGTTGGGTTGATAATGCGATGGTATATTTCGGGGCATGCACCTTGGAGCGATGCTTATGAAAGTATATTGTACGTAGGTTGGGCAACTATGGGCATTGGTCTGGTCCTTGGCCGAAAAAGTGAGCTCACCATTGCGGCAAGCGCCTTTGTAACTTCCATGTTATTGTGGATAGCCCACCAAAGTTGGGTAGATCCGGCCATAGGTAATTTGGTTCCCGTATTGGACAGCTATTGGTTAATGATCCATGTTGCTGTTATCGTAGGTAGTTATGGACCGTTGACGGTAGGTATGATATTGGGTGTAGTTGCGTTGTTATTGATCATACTCACCACGGAAAAGAACAAAAAACGTATGGACCTGAATATAAAGGAGCTCACCGTGATCAACGAACTGGCATTAACGGCAGGTTTGGTAATGCTGACCATTGGCAACTTTTTAGGAGGACAATGGGCCAACGAGAGTTGGGGCCGTTATTGGGGCTGGGATCCTAAAGAAACCTGGGCCCTTATCTCCATTATGGTGTATGCCTTTGTTTTGCACATGCGGCTGGTTCCGGGACTACGTGGCAAATGGATATACAATTTTGCAAGCATTGTGGCTTTTGCCAGTATTATGATGACCTATTTTGGCGTAAATTTCTACTTGGTCGGACTGCATAGTTACGCCAGTGGGGACCAAGTAATAACCCCAAGCTTTGTATGGTATACAGTACTCGGGGTCTTTATTTTAGGTGGAATTAGTTTTTGGAGGTACAAAGTACATTATGCCAAAAAGTAGGCTATTGTTCCATTAATAACTTCATAATCTCTTCTGCAGCCACCTTGCCCTTTTCCTTTAGGAAAGGTCTAGAGGTATTATCGCCCAGTTCAAAAACTATGGATGGCATATTGTGGTGCACATAAAAGTATTTGCTGGACACCATGGTTGGGTCAATTTCATCGGAAGCACTTACATTGGTTTTCTTTTGTGGTAATCTATCTCCGATCCTTTCGATCCAATCAAAGATTATTTTGCCTTTTTTACCGGTAACCGTTGTATCAATGGGATAATAAATGTCGTCCCAAGTGGAATGGAAGTCTGCGCCAAAGACAAAATCATATTCTTTGTCTTTATCCACAAGAAAATTGCGAACATTCCGAGTTTCGGGTTGATTAAAATTTTGCCAATCCCTATTAAGGTCGATTCCGCCCATGTTGTGCCGCCAATGACCATTATCTGCTCCATCAGGATTCATTAATGGCACAACAAAAATGGTATGTTCCTTTCTAAAATTTTTAGCCAGTTCAGAATCATTGGAGATGGTTTCTATAAAGGATTTCATGGCCAAAAATCCAGTAACCTCTGGTGGATGTTGCCTCGATATGATCATTAATGCTTTTTTAGTGGCGGTATTTTCGTTGATTTCCATTAAATGCATGGTTCTTTTCTCCTTGGAAAGCCCAATGGGATAATTGTCAATGAAGCTCTTTTGGCTCAACGAATCCACCCATTCCTTCACTACGGCAGATGTATATAGCTCCTGAGCGGTCACCCAAGTAGGTTTTTCGTTGACACTAATGGTAAGCTCGGCAGATTCTGGTGCGGCTTTAATGCCAAACTCGCCTTCACCCGGATTAATTGCTTTAAAACGGGTACTGTCCAAAGGCTTAAAGTTTTTACCATCAGTACTTATTTTAGGGTAATATCTGCTTCGGGAATCTTGGTAATTGATCTGTACGGTAATCTCCTTCGCCTCTTTGGACCAAACCTGAAAGGCGTACCAGGGACTCACATTAATGGGGGTATTTTCTGCTGTTATCCAAACGGTATAGTGATCATTGCCATCGTAGGCAACGCCGTTCAGTCGGGCACCATCGAACTTATTGGAGAAAAAAGTAGTACTGTCGTTAAAGACCCAAACACCTCTCCATTGTTTTTGGATGGGTTTGTCCACCGTAGGTACAACTGGACTTTTTCCTTGCCCTTGATAACCCGTTTTTTCTTTGCTTTCTATAGTTTCTGGGCCTTTTTTACAGGAGGATAGAAGTACCAAGGACGATAATGTTCCAATGGTAATCAAAAGTTTAATTCGCATGGTTTTCAGAATTTTTGAATTGGTTGGTTACTAAAATACTACAACTGATTTTCCGATAAATATAAAATAGATATAATTGTATCCATTTTTTTCGCATCTTTGCGCCATTATGAAGTTATAAGAATTATGTACGCGATAGATGCCAACGTTGGGGAAACCCGATTTAAGTAACCGAAAACTTCTCGGTAACTAGGCATTGCACTTCTTTTTTTACACATAATTCTATTTATAATGACAAATCAACATACAAATTCATTTAAAAAATTTATTCGGTATTTCTGGATAGCTATTTCTGGGAAAGAGACTGAGTTTACCACAGGAAGCATCCGTAAAGCCATTTTTATGTTATCCATTCCCATGATCTTGGAAATGCTCATGGAATCCATTTTTGCTTTGGTGGATATTGCCTACGTTTCCCAAGTAAGTGTAAATGCAGTTGCGACTATCGGGTTAACGGAATCCGTAATTACTTTGGTGTATGCCTTGGCCATTGGGTTAAGTATGGCGGCTACCGCAGTCGTGGCCCGTAGAATAGGCGAAAAGGATGTGGATGGAGCTCGAATTGCCGCAGTGCAGGCCATAGGATTGGGTGTTTTAATTTCTGTGGTAATTGGCATTTTCGGAATAGTTTATGCCAAAGAAATCCTTGGATTAATGGGGGGAGAGCCCGACTTAATAGAAGAAGGTTACGGTTATACCCAATTTTTGATAGGAGGGAATATCACCGTGGTCCTACTGTTCTTGATCAATGCCATATTTAGGGGTGCAGGAAATGCATCCATTGCCATGTGGGCCTTGGTACTCTCCAATGGGCTCAATATAATTTTGGACCCCATGTTCATTTTTGGATTTGGTCCAATACCGGAAATGGGAGTTAAAGGGGCCGCGGTCGCCACTAATATCGGTCGTGGAACAGCGGTACTGTTCCAATTGGGAATTTTGTTCTTTGGATGGGGAAAAATCAAATTGGCGGCCAAGGATTTGGTGGTCAACCTTAAAGTTATGGCAAATTTGGTAAAGGTTTCCTTAGGTGGGATTGCACAGTTTTTGATCGGTACCTCCAGTTGGATTTTCTTAATGCGGATCATGTCCGAATTTGGAAGCGAAGTGTTGGCAGGTTACACTATTGCCATTAGGGTAATGATGTTTTCCTTGATGCCCTCTTGGGGCATGAGCAACGCTGCAGCAACTTTGGTCGGCCAGAATCTAGGTGCCAAACAACCCGATAGGGCAGAAAGATCTGTTTGGAAAACAGGAAAATACAATGCTTGGTTCATGGGCTTGGTTTCCTTGGTTTACCTCATTTTTGCAAAGACCATAATCTCATGGTTCAATTCAACACCGGAAGTAGTTGGGAGCGGTGCGCTCTGTCTTCAGATTATTGCGGTGGGCTATATTTTCTACGCCTATGGAATGGTTATGACCCAGGCTTTTAACGGGGCAGGGGACACCAGGACCCCTACAAAGATCAACTTGCTTTCCTTTTGGTTCTTCCAATTGCCATTGGCCTATATCTCGGCACTGGTTTTAGGTTGGGGCGCAACTGGTGTTTTTGTGGCCATTACTGCAGCGGAAATTTTATTGGCAGTTTTGGCTATGCTCTGGTTCAAAAAAGGAAATTGGAAGAAGGTGCAAGTATAATGGGTTTCGTATCTTTAGCATAAAGAAAATCCAATATGAAAAGTGATAAAAAAGGTCTGAACACCATCTGTACCCATGTTGGGGAGTTGGAGGATAAAGCGTTTAAGGGAGCCGTTTCGCCATTGTATATGAGTACCTCGTATCAGTTTGATGATGTGGAGGTAAAACGTTATCCACGATATTTTAATACCCCCAACCAGGAAGCTTTGTGCAAAAAATTGGCAGCCTTGGAACATACCGAGGCCGCTTTGATCTTTGGTAGTGGCATGGCGGCCATCAGCACAGCCTTAATGACTTTTCTTCAGGCCGGTGATCATGTTGTACTGCAACAAACCATTTATGGGGGCACCTATCATTTTGCGGTGAGCCAGTTAGAACGATTTGGTATAGAATATTCGTTTACCAACGGGTGGGAAGTGGATGATTTTGAAAAGGAAATAAAACCCAACACTAAAGTGTTGTATTTGGAGACACCATCCAATCCGTTATTGACCATTACCGATATAAAAGGAGTAGCGGATTTGGCAAAAAAGAAAGGAATCCTTTCTATGATCGACAATACTTTTGCAAGTCCGGTAAATCAAACCCCGACAGATTTTGGAATCGATGTGGTGGTGCACAGCGCAACAAAATATATGGGCGGACACTCGGATATTTGTGCAGGAGTAGTAGCTGCATCACAAGAGAATATGGACAAAGTGTTCCAAACAGGAATTTGTTTTGGTGGCAGTTTAAGCGATTACACCGTTTGGCTGTTGGAGCGAAGTCTAAAAACTATGGCCATTCGTGTTAGGGCCCAGAACGAAAATGCGATGAAAATGGCGGAGTATTTGGAGAGCAACCAAGATGTGGACAATGTATATTACCCGGGGTTAAAAAATCATCCGGGACATGCATTGGCCAAATCACAAATGAGAGGCTTTGGGGGCATGTTGTCCTTTGAGCTGAATCCAGAAATTGATGCGTCTTTATTTTTTAAAGAACTACAATTGATAAAACCTTCCATGAGCTTAGCTGGGATTGAAAGCACCATGCTCTCGCCAACACAGACCTCCCATGCACTAATGAGTCCTGAGGATAGGGCCAAGCAGGGAATAAAGGATTCTCTGATCCGTTTTTCGTTGGGTATTGAAGAAATAGAAGATTTGGTCGAGGATATAGAACAGGCAATAGCAAAGGTAAAATCCATGACCGTTACGGTTTAAGAATATATATGAAATTAGACATTTTAGTATTTGGTGCCCATCCTGATGATGCCGAACTAGGGGCAGGGGCCACCATTGCAAAGGAAATTTCCAAAGGTAAAAAAGTAGGTATAGTAGATTTGACCCGTGGTGAATTGGGAACACGGGGCTCTGCCGAAATAAGGGACCAAGAAGCGGCTAGGGCTGCAAAAATTTTAGGTGTTGCCGTTCGGGAAAACATGGAGTTTGCCGATGGTTTTTTTGTTAACGACAAAGAGCATAAACTGGAGCTCATTAAAATTATTCGTAAGTATAGACCAGAAATTGTATTATGCAATGCCGTTGATGATAGACATATAGATCACGCGCGCGGCAGTAAATTGGTAAGTGACGCTTGCTTTTTGAGTGGTTTAATGAAAATTGACACCAAAATGGACGGGGATGACGAATGGCAGGAAGCATGGAGACCAAAATTGGTTTACCATTACATCCAATGGAAAAATTTGGAACCCGACTTTGTTGTGGATGTTAGCGGTTTTATTGATAAAAAAACCGAGGCCATAATGGCGTACAGCTCTCAATTTTACGATCCCAATAGCGATGAGCCCGAAACCCCCATCAGTAGTAAAAATTTTACGGACAGTGTTAATTACAGGGCAAGGGACCTAGGTAGAATAATAGGGGTGGAGCATGCCGAAGGGTTTACAGTGGAACGTTTTGTAGGGGTGGACAGTTTGTGCGATTTGATTTAATCAAGATGCATTTTGGTATCTTTTCAATGCTTTTGGTACGGTAAAATAGAAGGTCGTCCCCTTACGTGGCGTACTTTCTACCCAGATTTCGCCATTATTTTTGTGCACCATTTCTTTACATAGCGATAAACCTAAACCGGTACCTTTTTCGTTGTTGGTTCCGTAAGTAGTGATGTTGGAAGAGTCCTTGAATATGGATTCCTGCATTTCTTGGGTCATACCAACACCAGTATCCCTTACCGATATCTGCCACATGCCCGCCTTTTCCTCGGCACCTACGGTAATAAGACCATTCTCGGGCGTAAATTTTATGGCATTGCTCAAAAGGTTCCGGATAACAATATCTATTTGGTGGTTGTCCGCCCAAATACGGGGATTATCCGGCAGTTGATTTATTATTTTGACGGACTTGTTGTTTGCAATTTCCGACAGTAATTGGATATTGTTGACGACCAATGTGGATAATGATACACGTTTTGGCTTGGTGATCACTCCGTTCAACTGGTTCATGCCCCAAGACAATAGGTTGTTCAGTGTAAAGGAAATATTGTCCACATCGGACTTTAATTTTGGAATAAAAGATACCAGTTCCTTGGTTGAGATATCCCCATCGGTGAACATTTTTAAGATACTTTGCAATCCTCCAATAGGTCCTCGCAGATCGTGTCCGATGATTGAGAATAGTTTGGTGTTCGTTTTATTGATTTCGTGCAGCTGCGCTTCTCGCTGGGTTACGGCCAAAGATTTTTCCTTGAGCTCCTTGTTCAGTTTTTTCTGGATCTTTTCACTCCTGCGGACCACAAAGGTGATGATACTCAGAATAAGTAAAACAATTACAGAAAAATAAATATAGTTCCGTTGTTTGGCCAATGCGGCTTGGTTGGCCTCGATCAATTCTTTTTTCTCCTGTTGGTATTCCAATTTGGTTTCGAGCAAGGACAAACTCTGTTTGTTTTTGTCCATAAACAGGGAATCGGACAGGGTTTTAAAAGTTTCGAGATAGGCCAGTGCCTCCTCGTTTTCACCTTTCTTTTTATATATTTTGTACAAAGTCTCAGAACAATCGATCTGCCCTTGAAGCGATTTTATTTTTTGGGATATTGCGAGCCCTTTTTTTGCATGTACCAAAGATAAGCTATCCTTTTCCAAGCCATAATAGACTTTGGCCATACCGTTCATTAATTGGATCTTTATCCTATTGTCCTCAATCTCGTCTTTAAAGAGCATATTACTTTGATCGTACCAATACAAGGCCCATTTATATTTTTTTTGATCCAGGTAGATATCGCCTTTTACCTCGTAGGCGTAGGCAAGCCAATCGTATATTTTGTATTTTTCGAATGTGTTTATACTGCGGTTGATGTTGAAGATTGCATTTTTATAATCTTTAGCATCTCTGTATAAAGATGCCATATTGCTCTGGGTCTCCGCATCGATAATTTCGTTGCCCACTTTGCGATTTATTTTTTGGACCGTATCGTAGAACATCAGAGCATTTTTAAAATCTTTCTGGTCGGCATAGAGGCCGGCTATGTTCTCATTGAGTACCGAGAGCATTTTAAGGTTGTTGATCTGTTTTGCCAGATCAATGCCTTTCAGATTTAAGTTAAGAGCTTCGGCATAGTTGCCTTCGAAACTATAATTTTGGGCCAGAGTGTTCAATATGGATATTTCACTTTGAACATCCTCCACATCTTTCGAAAGTTGAAGCGCTTCTTTGAACAGGGGCATGGATTTTTTTCTATCCCCTTTATCATAGTAATAGTTTGCCACGGCTTCCAATCCTTTTATGGTGCCATAGTTGTAATTAATTTCGCTACTGTATTCCAAGGCTTTTTGGGCCACATCGTAGAGACGTTCGTTGTCGTGGAACCTGTAAACTCTTGCCAAACCTAGGAGTAGATTAATGTGGGTACTATCCTTGGGATTAAATATGTTGGTAGATTCCAACCGACGTAATCTAAGCTCCATACTGTCTTTTTTACTGGTTTGTCCTGAGAGCGGACCGGAAAAAAGACAAAAGCCCAGTACCACCATACAAAATGATAGTGTTTTAAAGTTGTTGGGTATGAAGTTTTTTTCTGACAACAGTAGGTTGAAAATTATTTATGGTAAATCTACCTTTACACTACTTTAATTGGAATTATTTGTTGTGAAACTGCCAAAATTGTGTGTTTGGTCTTAAAAACGTGCACTTCGTCGGTAAATTGTACAGATTTGATATTATGTTAGTTGAATGCGGGATTTTTCTAGGGCAAATCCATTGGATATAATTTTATTGATGGAAATTGAAAAATATTTTGGTTGAATCATTACAAAAAAGTATTTTTGCATCCGCTTTAAATGGTGGTTGTAGCTCAGCTGGTTAGAGCGCTGGATTGTGGTTCCAGAGGTCGCCGGTTCGAACCCGGTCTTCCACCCTTAAGTTTATCAAATCCCAAACCATTAGGTTTGGGATTTTTTGTTTTTAAAAATAATCAAAGTCAAATTCTAGTGCACTTCGTTGTTAGCAGAAGCTTGACCTATAATAATTAGGGACGTTTTTTTAGTTTTAGATTATATTTTTCTATCCTTTTTTAAGATAATGACCTCATCCGTCAATTGAAAAGGGCCATCCGTTAAATCATGATTTATTTTTACTTCATTTTAACTATGCTCTTCCCTCTAAACTCCATACGTTGTTACCCTCTCTTTTCTCGGACCATTGGTTAGACAGCTTTTAAACCATACTTTTATTTCAATTTTCACCGTATACTTAGATTCCGAAACTTGTTCGGATTGACCATGGGTTATTTATATTTTCGAGAAATTGAATAAAAAAGCCCTTGTTTTCAAGGGCTTTTAAATTATAAAGATAGCTGTTGGTTATTCCGTGGCTTTATCCACCACCAATCTATTTGGGCGATTGGCTATCTCCCATGCTGTATGGAAAATAAGTCGAGAGCGATTTTCCAAAAGATCATAGTTTATTTTATCGGGAGTATCACTTGGTCTATGGTAGTCCGCATGGGTTCCGTTAAAATAGAAAATGATAGGAATATTGTTCTTGGCAAAGTTGTAATGATCACTTCTGTAGTAAAAACGATTTGGGTCGTTTTCATCATTGTAGGTGTAATCAAACTCAATATTGGTGTACTTTTTGTTTACCTCCTCCGATAAATTGTGGAGTTCGGTACTAAGTTTGTCTGAACCGATCAGGTATAAATAATTTCGTGAGCCTTCGTATTTTGGGTCTATTCTACCGATCATATCTATGTTAAGGTTGGCGACTGTGTTCTCCAATGGGAATACCGGCTCAACATCGGTATAGTATTTGGAACCCAACAATCCTTTTTCTTCTCCGGTAACATGTAAAAATACAATGGAACGCTTGGGGCCTTTGCCTTCTTCGGCAGCTTGCTTAAATGCTTGGGCAATTTCCAAAAGCGCCACAGTACCCGAGCCATCGTCATCGGCACCATTATTGATCTGACCGTCTGCCGTAACCCCGATGTGGTCCAAGTGAGAAGAAATAACCACATACTCCTCCGGTTTTTCGGTACCTTTTAAAAGGGCAACCACATTTTCAGAATCTATATTGTCGTTACTGCCGGTTAAACTCAAGTTTACATTGGCAGTAATAGTTTTTGGCGTATGGTCCTTTTCTATATTTTCGAAAAGAGTAGTAGCCGCTTTTTCGTCCAAAACAATCAAAATATCATTGTTGCTGTCATCTGCAAGTTGCATTCGACCACTATTGTTGCTTTCCATAAATCGGAAATATCCCCTAAATCTTGGAAAATTCTGTGAATCAAAATACAGTACCCCTTTGGCGCCTTTTTCCAAAGCCAAAGTAGATTTTTTTCCCATGGCCTCGGACATATTGCTCCAGTCGGATTTTTCCTGATTTCCGGATATTACATAAGTTCCATCCGTGTTTTGAGGTTCGCCGGCTTTTATTAGTACCAGTTTGCCGGATACATCGATTCCGTTGTAATCATTATAATCACCGTCCTCAATTCCAAAACCTGCATAAACAATTTCATTAAAAGTACCTTGCGCTGGGCTAAATGCTACGGCATGTTCTCCTAAAGAAAAACTTTCGTTGTTAAAGGTTACATTGCCTTTTGGCACTTTGGTTTCTTGCAATGCTACTTTTTGAAAATAGTTGCCATTGGATTGTGCAGCGGGTATGTTCAAGGACTCGTAATGCGCCTTTATATATTCCACAGCCTTTTTTTGGCCAGGTTTTCCAGTTTCCCTGCCTTCAAACTCATCGGAAGCATAGGTGTACAGGTGTTCTTTTAGTTCGGTTTCTGTAATTGATTCCGCATAAGGTACGGGGTCTGCTACAGGTTGGGTTTTTGCTACTTCCGAAACCGTTTTTTGGGAAGTGTTACAGGCAAAGGTTAAGCCCAATACCAATAAGGATAATTTTTTCATTTGTGTTTTTAAGTTATCTGAATCCTCCAAAAATAGTTAAAAGTTTAGGAAAGAAATTACTATTCTAAGATAAACATTATCAAACCCATTGCGTAACTTGGTCCCCTTTTAGTGGATTTATTAAACTTGTACGTATTATGGGCAAGAATAAGAGTGTAGTAGTAGTAGGTGGAGGAATAATAGGACTATCTACCGCATACTTTCTTCAAAAGGAAGGCCATCAGGTAACCGTTTTGGACAAGTCCGATATTTCTTCGGGGGCTTCTTTTGTAAACGCGGGGTATCTTACACCAAGTCACATTATTTCCTTGGCTTCCCCCGGAATGATTACCAAAGGAATAAAATACATGTTCAATTCTTCCAGTCCCTTTTACATGAAACCTCGTTTGGATCCCGAGTTTATGAAATGGGCGTGGTATTTTAAAAAATCCTCGACACGAACAAAGGTCGATTTGGCAATGCCGGTGATTCGGGACATAAATCTGTTAAGTAGAGAGTTGTACGAAGCCATACAGTCTTCCGGTGATTTAGGTACATTTAAAATAGGGGATAAAGGTCTGTTGATGATGTTCCAAACCGATGAGGCCCGCGACCATGAGATGGAGGTGGTGGAAAAGGCCAGCACCTTGGGATTGGATGGCAAATTGTTGTCCAAGGAAGAGCTAAAGGCACTCGAACCAAATATAAAGGTCAATGCCAAAGGTGCTATACTTTGGGAATGTGATCGCCACACAACACCCCCGTTGATCATGGAAAATATGGTAAAACACCTAAATACAAGTGGAGTGGCCATCCATAAAAACGAGGAAGTATCCGATATAGCTTTTTCCAACGGTAAAATAACCGAGGTAAAAACGAACAAAGCCTCCTATGCGGCCGACGAAGTTGTTCTTGCCGCAGGTTCATGGACATCGAACATATCAAAAAAATTAAACCTAAAACTGCCGTTACAAGCTGGCAAGGGATATCGAATAAATGTGGAAGAACCTACGAACATTTCCATGCCCGCCATTTTAATGGAAAAGAAGATTGCCGTAACCCCAATGGAAGGGTTTACCCGTTTCGCGGGCACTATGGAATTTTCGGGGATAAACCATACTATACGAAAAGAAAGAGTGGAAGCCATTGCAAAAGGTGTGGAGGGTTATTATGAAGGATTACAGGTTCCGGAAAAGGCCAAAACGAATGCAAGTTGTGGATTGAGACCAGTATCACCAGATGGGCTTCCATATATTGGAAGACCAAAAGGAATCAAAAACTTAACCGTAGCCACCGGACACGCCATGATGGGGTGGAGCTTGGGACCGGCAACGGGCAAGTTGATCACCGAACTTGTTTCCGGGCAGTCACTCTCCATGGACATACAACCGTTCGACCCCGACCGTAAATTTTAGATCATAAAATTTTTTATTGAGGGGTTTTTTAATGTGGCATAGATTTTTCAGTTGACTTTTTTACAACTAATTTTACAGTATGAGAAACCTCAGTTACATCCCAATCTTAATTTTAGTGCTCAATTTGACCGCACTTAGGTCGCAAGAGCTTAAAATTTTCACATTAAATGACTTCGATCTAAAGGGAAAAGTGAAGACCTGTTTGGTTTCTACCGATTATGGCAAGGAACTGTTCGAATTCAATAAAAATGGGGTGTTAAAGAAAACGGTCACGCAGTACAACGACAATGACCAAGACATTACCTATTACACCTATAAAGATGGTGAATTGTTGGAAAAACGGATGGAAAGCTATAAGAACAATGTCCTGGACGAATCCACTTCAATGGCCAATTTTTATGAAGTGGATACCATTCCCAATAGAAAAGTAACGGAAAAGATAATTTCTTACGACAAACAATTTTTAGAGCAAGAACAATATTATTATGATGAAGCCGGAAGGTTGGTCCGTATCATCTCGTCCAATGTAGAGGGGGTAGATGAAACCACCTTGGAATATACCCAGGTAAAAAATGAACTTACCGTGAGTACATTTACTAATGGTATTTTGCAAAAAGCGGTAAGAAATTCCATTAAAAAGACCCCGAATGGTGATCAGGAGGTGATTTTGACCAAGGAATATATTGATGGAGAACCGAATACCGCCACGGAAGAAGTATTCAACAGTGCAGGAAAGTTGGTGACCAGCGAGGAATTCTTGTACGATTTTACAGAAAAAGAATTCGTTTCACAAAAAAAGCGGTATTATCAATATACCGATGGTGTTTTGAGCAAGGTGATAAAAAAGACCCTTAATACGGAATCTGCGGAAAAGTACATTTTTCAGTTCGATAATCATAAGCCCAGTAATTGGGTCAAGCAAATCGTAACACCTGGCAATACCTATACCACAAGGACTATCACATACTACCCGGAAGAGGATTTAAAAGAAGAAACCAGCAACTAAATAATACTATACTAAATTCTGGATTATTTCCGGTTGTACTTCATGGCCACCAATGAAAGTCATGGTTTCGGCCATGCCACGGAACAAAGTGTCACTTTTTACTTTTTCGTTTTTTAAGCGTTCTGGATTTAGATATTGATCTTGGTCTCCGTACACAATTTTGATTTGGGTACTATTATAATCTAAAAACTCAAAATCTTGAGCGGTAAGTTCGTTGGGAATACCCCCGGCATACAACACAATAAGTTTACAATTCACTTTTTTCCGGGCCAACCATCGGGTGGCCACCGATACACCTTGCGAAAAACCGAAGAGGATCAAATCAACACCTTTTGGAAGCTTTTCCGAATCGAGTACAGCATCAATATAATTGATCACATTATTGATTTCCGTTGCAGTGTTTTCCTTGGTCAACCAACTGGCGCCAACATATTTATACTCATTTTTTAAATAATATTTGGACGGAGCCTGCGGTACAATAATGTAGTTTTCTTCTGGATCTAGACCATTAAAGTATTTTACAAAATAGCGGCTTAAATAGCCTATTCCATGGAAAACCAACCAAACATTTTTTGTTTTGGGACCTAATTTGTTCTGCGTCAGATATGTATTCTGAGTAGTGTAGCTTACGGTTTTCTCTTTGTTGGACATGTTCAGTTAGGCTTTAATGAATATTGCAAAAGCTTTGCGTAATTTTACAAAAAAGTAGAGCGATGAACGAACACAAGGAGAAAATTCTCTCCGTTTGCAACCAGATATGCAAAGGGACCTTAATGGAAACTCTGGATATAACATATATAGATGTCGGCGAAAACTTCCTTTTGGCCAAAATGCCCGTAACACCAAAAGTACACCAGCCCGATGGTGTTTTGCACGGTGGTGCCTCTGTGGCGTTGGCAGAAAGTGTGGGAAGTGCGGCATCTTATGTTTTTTTGGACGGAAACGAGTTTTTTGTGCGCGGCATAGAGATTTCCGCTAACCATGTGCGTTCCATAAAAGAAGGATTTGTGTACGCAAGGGCATCCATTTTACACAAAGGACGAACGACCCAGTTATGGGAAATAAAAATAACGGACGAGGAAGGAAACCTGATATCCAATTGTAAACTCACGACCATTGCATTACCTAGAAAATAAAGAACCCGAAGCAATTTTTGAAAAGGTGGTTCACTGCCTTGAAAATGGTATGCCCTTTGCCATATATCGCAAACCCGACCAACAGGAACTACAGGCCGTTTTTCAAACAGATAAGGACCTTTTAGTTTCCAAGGATTTTGACGAGAAAGGATTTCTTTTTGCTCCTTTCGATACCGAGGGTGATGCCATTTTGATCAGACCGGATGAAGTATGGAAAGGAAAATATAAAACAGAGATCCTTGCCAATACGGCCCACATAAATTTGGTGGAAGATGGTAAGGAAATTCATGTTGACTTAATAAAAAAAGGCATACAGGAAATTAAAAAAGGTAGATTGCAAAAGGTAGTGCTCTCAAGAAAGATCGAGGTACCGTTGACCAAATCACCTCTTGAAATTTTCAAGGCCCTTTTGGGCACCTGTCCCCATGCATTTGGTTACCTTTTTCATCATCCAAAGGTAGGTACATGGTGTGGTGCCACACCAGAAACATTGGTCAAAGTAAAAGACAAGGAGCTGAACACCATGTCGTTGGCAGCGACACTCCCGTACGTTGCAGGGGAAGTACCAAAATGGGGTAGCAAAGAGGTAGATGAACAACAAATGGTTTCCGAGTACATCGGAGATAAATTGGCCCATACCATGGAACATTTGGAAATAGATGATGCCGAATCCGTCCGGGCCGGTACACTATGGCACTTAAGGTCCGAGGTGAGGGGAACCATGCTCCCGAATATTAAAACCAAAGAGGCAGTAAGGGCCTTGCATCCCACGCCGGCGATCTGTGGTATTCCTACGGCCGAAGCAAAAGAGTTTATAAAGAAGAACGAAAACTATAAAAGAACGTTCTATACCGGATTTTTGGGAGAATTGAACTTTGGTGCAAAAGAGGAAACCTCACTCTACGTAAACCTTCGTTGTATGGAATTGAACAAATACAATGCAACCATATTTGTTGGTGGTGGCATTACCGAAGCATCCGACCCGGAAAGTGAATGGGTCGAAACCCAAAACAAAAGTAAGACCATGTTGAATGTCCTTTAAATAGAAGCTATCTAATTTAAGGCATTACCACAAAGATGATGTATTTTTGTAATCCATGATGTACTCAGATATTCCTGCTGCACAAACCTTGGTTCTGAACTTTAGATCAAGGGGAGTTAAAAACATTGTAATCTCACCGGGATCAAGAAATGCCCCACTTACAATAAGTTTCACAAAAAATCCTTTTTTTAATTGTTACAGCATTGTGGATGAGCGCTGTGCGGCATTTTTTGCCTTGGGAATGGCACAACACTTGCAGGAACCTGTCGCCGTTTTATGTTCATCGGGAAGCGCCATGTTAAATTTTTACCCTGCAGTCGCCGAAGCTTTTTACAGCGATATCCCTCTCATTGTAATTTCGGCGGATAGACCCGCATACCGAATCGATATTGGAGATGGACAGACCATTCGCCAAGAAAATGTTTTGGAAAAACATACAAGCTATTCGGCCAATTTAAAGCAAGATGTGTCCCACGCACGAAATACCATATTAAAATTTGGTAAATCGTTGTTGCGGGAAAGTCAGGAAGAAGTACAATCCTTCAATCAAACAGAAATAGATAGAGCCTTAACGGTAGCGTTTTTGGAAAAAGCCCCGGTGCACATCAATATTCCTTTTGAAGAACCTCTGTACGGAAGGGTAGAGGAACCGTCGATAGAGCGTCTTGATGAAAAAAAATTCTTGACCAAGAGCTTATCCGATAATCAAGATTGGGAAGAATTGGCAAAAACATGGGCCAATAGTTCCAGAAAAATGATTCTGGTAGGGGTAAATCAGCCCAACACCATTGAAGATGAAGTGCTTCAAAAGTTGGCCAATGACCCAAACACCCTGCTGTTTACCGAAACTACCTCGAATTTGCATCATCCGGAGTTTTTTGAAAGTATAGATAGTATCATAGCGCCCATTGAAAAATCCGGGAAGAAAAATACGTTGTTCGAACAACTGCGACCAGAACTATTGTTGACCTTTGGGGGATTGATCGTATCCAAAAAAATAAAAGCTTTTTTAAGGGAGTATACGCCCAAAGAACATTGGCACATCGACACCAAAAAGGCGAACGATACGTTTTACTGCCTAACCAAGCATATTACAATAGGCCCAAATCTCTTTTTTAAAAAAATAGTTGGGCAAGATGTAACCGCACAAAGCGAATACAAATCTTTTTGGGAACGGAAAAAGAATCAATACGAAAAAAAGCGTGATGTCTACCTTAAAGAAATTCCATTTTCGGATTTTAAGGTCTTTGATCACATTATAAAGGGAATACCCAAAGGGTATCAAGTACATTTGGCCAATAGTTCCACGGTTAGATATGCCCAACTGTTTCCAATGGACAGGTCGTTGAAAGTATTCTGTAATCGTGGCACCAGTGGTATCGACGGCAGTACATCCACTGCAGTGGGCAGTTCAATTTTTAGCGCCGAACCCACTTTGTTGTTAACGGGAGACCTTAGTTTTTTCTATGACAGCAATGGGCTATGGAATCAATATTTACGTCCCGATTTTAGGATTGTGCTCATCAATAATTCGGGAGGCGGTATTTTTAGAATATTGCCGGGGAAAGAGGACACAAAGGAGTTCGAGACCTTTTTTGAGACCAGCCATGGGTTATCTGCAAAACATCTTGCCGAAATGTACGGCTTTGACTATTTGGTTGCCGAAAACGAGGATGAACTTTTAAAGGGGTCGAACGAGTTTTATGCAACTTCCGACCGACCTAAACTATTGGAAATAAGAACGCCTCGTGAACTGAACAATAAAATTTTGCTTGGATACTTCGATTTTATATCTTAGAACCTTAACTATAAATAAAAAGAACACTAACAGATTATGAGCAAAAGAGACGAATTGATCGAGAAGTACGCGGAAGACATCAAAAACAAATTTGGACAGACTCCGGACATGGATTTTCTGACCAAGGTGGCCATAGGGTTGGGTCCGGCCATCTATAACTTGGACGCCTCCAAGGTATCAGGTTCCGATGATAAGGAGCTGGAAACGGTTAAAAACAATTTTTTGATCAAAAAATTGGGGCTGGCCGATACGCCGGCACTCATGGAATCGATCAAAAGTGTTATCGATTCATACGGTCAATCTGAAAAAAACAAACATCGTGCGGTAATTTACTATATGTTGGCCAAACATTTCGGTAAGGAATCCGTTTACAATTAAGCGTCCACAAAACTAAATTATAAGCTGTCCTTGTTAAGACAGCTTTTTTTATACCCATTTTTTACAGCTACCTTTGCCCTATGATAGAATTGGGAAATTACAATATCCTTAAAGTGTTAAGGAGCACGAGTATAGGTCTTTTTTTAGGTGATGATGAAGGAACAGAGATTCTTTTACCGAATAAATATGTTCCGTCCGATTTTGAGATTGATCAAGAAATGGATGTGTTCTGTTATTTAGACAATGCGGAAAGGCCTATTTCTACTACCTTAAAGCCAAAAATCGTACGTAACGGATTTGCGTATTTAAAAGTGGTCGAAGTCGGGGCATACGGTGCTTTTTTGGATTGGGGACTGGAGAAACATTTGCTTGTTCCCTTTAGGGAGCAATCCCACAGAATGGAGGAGGGCCAAAGCTATGTGGTACATTGCTATATGGATGAGGAAAGTATGCGACTTACCGGATCTAGCAGAGTAGATAAATTTTTATCCAACGAAAGCGTTGCGTACGACCAGAACGATCAGGTAGATCTTTTAATTTACCGTAAAACCCCTTTGGGGTGGGAAGTGATCGTGGATAACCGTCACAAAGGTCTGGTTTTCGATAGCGATATATATAGGCCTTTAGAAATCGGTGACCAGGTCAAAGGTTATGTAAAAAGTGTGCGAGATGATAAGAAGATAGATATCTCGCTGCAACCCATTGGGGCAAAAATGTTGGAGCCTACGGCAAAATTTATCTTTGATAAACTTGTAAAGAACAACGGATTCTTGCCCCTGCACGACAAGTCGTCCCCTGAAGAGATACAGCACACACTGCACATGAGCAAAAAGGCATTTAAAAAAGGCGTTGGTATTTTATATCGTCAACGAAAAATCGATATTCAGGACGATGGGATCCATTTGTTGGGAGACTAGATCGGAATCTGGATTTTTGTTTTTATGCAGCTCTAAAGTTTTTTTCTTTAGTTAAATGTTTTATTTTTGTGAAGATACAGATTAACTTATTGGTTGTTATGCTCTTAGCATGACGCATAATTATAACCCCCTCCAGGATATGCCTTTTATTGAAGAAAGCGATTTGTTGGACCTTCATAAGGATATAGATAAGGCCCAAATTATCAACGAAAGACTCCTTGATCAGATAAAGTACAAGAACAAAGATCTTCGCAAAATTAAGTTACAACGTAATATCCTGATGGGATTTGTTGGATTATTTGTAATTGGTACGCTGGCCATTACTTCGTTCACTGCAGGCCTTAGCAGCAAACAATCTTTTGAGAACCAAGGAAATCTTTTGGTATCCATAGACAGCTTGGATGTGATCAAGGCCAGGATAGATAATTTAAAATCCCAAAACGAAGAGCTTAGCTTGGTAAAGGAATTTTACTTGGCCAAAGAGTTTTTGAACAAGGAAATGATCTATTCCGTACAAGTTAAATCGTTTGTGGAGAATAATGTAACACTTGCGTCCGAGGCATTGACCAATACATTATTTGTAAAAACCAACCCTTTTTATGCGTATTCTTTGGGTAATTTTGAAACCCTGGAGGAAGCTCAAAAATTTAGAAAACAACTGGTACAGATGGGGTTTGACGATGCTTTTGTAGCTTCTTACAAGGATGGTCAAAGAGTTAAAATAGAAGATCCGTATTAATCTTGGGAAAAACAAAGGCTTGGATACAGGCCGCTAGACTGCGCACACTGCCTTTATCTTTATCGGGCATTATTGTGGGAACTGCTTTGGCCAGTTTACACGCTCAATTCGAATTGTCCATATTTATTTTGGCCCTTTTGACAACTGTAGGTTTTCAAGTAACCTCCAATTTTGCCAACGATTACGGAGACGGGGTAAAGGGTACCGATAACGAAGATCGTGTTGGTCCTGCAAGAGCTTTGCAAAGTGGCACCATCTCACGAACATCACTCAAAGCCGGGGTAATCATTTCTGCCCTAATAAGTTTGGCCATAGCAGTAGTTCTCATCTATTTAGCTTTTGGAACGGGTAATTTTGCCTACGTCCTCGTTTTTTTGGTCCTAGGCCTGTTAAGCATTTGGGCTTCCATTAAATATACGGTAGGCTCTAACGCTTATGGCTACCGAGGATTGGGAGACCTTTTTGTATTTCTTTTTTTTGGATTGTTAGGTGTATTGGGCAGTATGTTCTTATACACCAAAACCTTGGAATGGCCTTCAATTTTACCAGCAATTTCAATTGGGCTATTATGCGTGGCCGTGTTAAATCTGAACAACCTTAGGGATGTGGTATCCGATAAAAAGCATGGTAAGAACACATTGATCGTTAAAATGGGATTTGAGAATGGCAAACGCTATCATCTTGGTTTGATTTCTGCCGCGCTGCTATGCTTTTTAGCTTATATAATTGTAATTGGTTTTGACTGGAAACAATCCTTTTTTATGCTGGCGTTTGTTCCATTATTGATTCATTTGCGAACCGTTATGACCACCAAAGAACCTGTTCGGTTGGACCCCGAACTTAAGAAAGTGGCGTTGAGCACCTTTTTGTTAGCGGTTTTATTCTTCATTTCAGTCAATATTTTTTTGTAAATTTGACTTACAACCAAATAAACTTTAAGGAACTTGGAACATCCGATAAAAATTTTGATCGTAGAGGACAATGTTATCATTGCTGATGATATGCAGTCCATGTTAGAGGAAATCGGCTATGAAATTGTTGATAATGTCATAGTGTACGAACAAGCGGTAGATGTGTTAAAGAACAACCATGTTGATTTGGTACTTATCGATATCATCTTGGCCTCGGACAAAACAGGTATAGATCTAGGTAAGCATATTCGCGAAACGTACAACATTCCATTCATCTTTGTAACCTCGAACTCGGATCGTGCAACAGTGGAAAATGCCAAAACGGTTAAACCAGATGGTTATTTGGTAAAACCTTTTTAACAACAAGATCTCTATACATCCATAGAAATTGCACTGTCAAATTTCAATTATGCCAAAAAAGGCGCGGAAAAAGTTGAGGAGAATCAAGAAGCAGCCGACGAAATCACATCGAACTCTGTATTAAAAGATTCCATTTTTGTAAAGAAACAACACTTGTACTACAGGATTCAGTTTACCGACATACAATTTATCAAGGCTGATAATGTGTATTTGGAGGTTAACACTGTGGATAAAAAGTTTTTGGTACGGTCTCCCTTAAAAGATTATTTGGAGAAATTGCCCAAGAACAAATTTTATAGAGCCCATAAATCATATATCGTAAATGTGGACCATATTGATGCCATCAATTCAAAAGATATAATGATCAACAATAATCTTATTCCGATCTCCAAGGATTTTAAGGAGTTTATTCTTTCATCAATGAACAGTTAACGTTCCCCTTAATCAAAGAATAGAATGAGGTGCCCTTTAGGGCACTTTTTTTTTGGCAATGCCATCAAGTTTTGGGGTTACCACAACTTTTGGTAGGTTCACAACAATAATTTTCTCCCTTTGGACCCTACCGCTACTTTAGCAGTGTAATAATCAAGAAAGTAATTTTTTCATTTTCATATAGTGTTCTCGTAAAAGGGTCTTGTTCTAAAAAACAGGGCCTTTTTCAATTTTAAGCGCCTCTGTCCTGTTCGGATTTATCCATAAAAAGCACAAAACATCGATAAATTACCCATATACCTATGTTTTGTATTGTTTCACAACAGAAAACATAGGTTTCACAACAATAGTGGGCAACTCTCTCCTTTGGTATTTAATTTTGTGCACAAACTAACGTTCTTTATATACCCCATACATTGCAATTCAGTTGGATATTCCATTTATTGGATTGGAGTGCTATCGGGACAATAAAGGAAAAAAGGGCACGATAATAATATAGGACCGCCTCTGGAGTGGTCACTGTATCAATTTAATTAATGGGACGTTACGTAATTTTATTTACCTCAGTATTTTTTATTTTTTTCTATGCTGCATCGGGGCAGGACCTTGCCTTTGATGAAGAAAGCAAACTGAAAGAATTTCAGGATACCGATCTACCATCACAACGATTCGATGTATTTTTTAATTCATTGGATCGCTATAACGTGAACTCTGCATACGATTGGTTGGATACCATTAAAATTTATTTGTCCAACGCACAAAAAACAGAGGACACCACAGCTACACGACTATACAAAGTAATGCAGGCCCAAGTGTACAACGATTTGGGGGAATACGACAAAAGTACCGCGTTGGCCAAAGAGCTGTACGACATCAAAGATTCACTCGATACCGATTCAAAAAAGGTAATTTTGGATGTGTTGGACGATAATTATGCCAACCTACAGCTGTACGACAAGCAAATAGAGATCCGAAAGCAAAAACGTGAACTGGGCATTACGAACAATGTATCATTCTACGATATATATAGTAACCTTGGACTTTACCGAAAAGCAAGGAACCAATATATTATGGAGGTTAAGCCTACCATTGCGGACAACGACTCCTACGGTTTGGCCAAGTATCATAGCAAAGTTGGGAATTACCTTAGATTGGACGATTCCGCTCCAACCGCACTAAGCGAACTAAAAAAAGCGAATCACTACTTGGGCGTTTACATGAACGATATCACCGCTCAAAAAAGTGCATCGGATATGTTCGAGAGCGAGCTGTTAAAGGCTGAGATCGAAGGAAATATAGCCAAGTGCCATGTAATGATGGGCAATTACGAAGATGCCGTGCCACTTTTGCAATCCAGCATCGAAACCTTGACCAAATCACCATATAACAAGGATAAAACCGAAGTTGTGGACAACACGCTTTTCTTGGCAGAAGCCAATTTGCAAATGGAACGCTTTTCCGAGGCCAAAAAGCACCTCGATACGGAGTTCGACAACATATCGGTACTACAAACGATAAAGAAGAACAGTTTGTTGGCCGCTTTTTATGATAAGGTCGAAAACTTTAAGAATGCATCCATCTATTACAAAAGAAACGAAAGGATCAAGGATTCTCTGGCCAAAAAACAATCGGCACTGATAAAACAACAGCTGGTAACCATAGTAGCCAACGAGGATTTGGAAAATTCCCAAAGATTGATAGATGAGCAAAAAAAGATAAACGAATTGGCCCGCAGCGAAATGAAAGCCAAAGATGAGCGTATTAATTTGGTATTTATTTCACTCATATTTACCCTTTTAGGTTTTGCAGGATTGGTGTACGCTTATTTAAAGAGTATAAAAAACCAACGGTTAATTGCGGAGCAGAAGCATATTATCGAAAACTCGTTGGTCGAAAAGGATTCCTTACTGAAAGAAATTCACCATAGGGTGAAGAACAATCTACAGATGGTTTCCAGTTTATTGAGCCTACAGACCAAGAACACTAGGAGCAAAGCGGCGATCGTTGCCCTTGAAGAAGGAAAGAGTAGGGTAAAGGCCATGGCATTGATCCATCAAAAATTATATCAGAACGATGATCTTTCGGTAATAGAAATGCAAGGCTATATTGAAAGTTTGATCAATAGCGTACAATCGGTTTATAAAAAGGGAGGGCACAACATCAGTATTACCATTGATGCCGAAGGAACCGAACTTGATATTGATCGCGCTATTCCTTTTGGATTGATTTTAAACGAGTTGGTGTCCAATTCGTTTAAATACGCATTTCCCGAGAATGACGAAAATGGGAAAATCTATATCCATTTGCGCAAAAACGGGGACCAAGGATATTTTGAATATACCGATAATGGTATAGGGCTCCCGGAAGATAGCGATGAGAGGGCACACTCCTCGATGGGACTGCGATTGATCAATAGATTGGTGAACCAGCTTCAATCCAAGCTCAATGTGGACAGAGATCAAGAAGGGGTTCGGTTTTGGTTCAATTTTAGTTGACCTACCTTACCTGACTTTTTAAAACCATTTTATGCAAAAGTTTAGGAAAGAATCTCTTAAGATAGATTCCCTTTACTTCTTTTCCGCCAACATAAACTTCAAATTTATCTTTTTCGATGGCCTTGATCATTTTTTTGGCGGCCGTTTCGGGATCAATCCCATTTTGCGTGGCAACGTCGTCTTCTTGTTGTGGAGAACCATCGGCCGTTAACGCATTTTTTGCAACATTGGTACGCACAAAGCCAGGGCAAACCAAGGTAACGTTAATGCCATCTTTTTCATGCTCCATTCGCATCACATCAAAAAAACCATGTAATGCATGTTTGGCGCCACAGTAGCCCGAACGATATGGAGAACCAAATTTTCCCATTAAGCTGGTAACAGTTACAAAATGTCCGGATCTGTTACGGATAAAATGAGGAAGAATCGCCTTGGAGAGTGCCACAGTGCCCAAATAATTAATAGTGATAAGCTGTTCATAAACGTCCAGCTTGGTATCCATGATCAACGATCGTTGGCTTATTCCGGCATTGTTAATCAATATATCGACCTTCCCAAAAAAGGAAATTGACATTTGGGCCAAATGCTCCATTTTGTCAAGATCTTGCAGATCCAATGGAAGAACGGCAATGTTATCTGTACCTCCGCATAATTCCTTTACCTTTTCAAGTTCGCCCTTTTTCCGAGAGGACAAAATTAGGTTGCAGGATCGCGAACCTAGTTCCAGGGCCAGACTTTTTCCAATTCCAGATGATGCCCCGGTAATCCATACCGTTTTTCCATGGATACTTCCCATAACTCCTTTTTTAGATTTAAAATATACTTAAATTTGACCTACTTCATGAAAGCAAGCTATAAAAAGTACACCTTAGATTTTAAAGTTCCCAGCGGAACCTCTCGTGGGGTAATGATACAGAAGGAAACTTGGTACATTATATTGCAGGACCATGCAAAAATAGGTGTAGGCGAATGTGGCATTTTGCGGGGTTTAAGTGTGGACGACCGACCGGACTACGAAGAAAAACTTGCTTGGACCTGCCAAAATATACACATGAACAAGGCGGAACTCTTATTGCAATTAAAGGAGTTTCCCTCCATTCAGTTTGGCGTGGAACAAGCCTTATTATCCTTTCGATCACCAAATTGCTTTGAATTGTTCCCTTCGGATTTTACAAAAAACGAAGCCCCGATCCCAATAAATGGTCTTATTTGGATGGGAAATGTGGATTTTATGTTGCGGCAATTAGATCAAAAATTGAAAAATGGTTTTCGCTGTATAAAAATGAAAATCGGAGCAATCGATTTTGATAAAGAAGTAGCCATACTCAAATCCATAAGGGAAAATTTTTCACCTGAAGAAATCGAACTTCGTGTGGATGCCAACGGTGCTTTTTCACCAGCCGAAGCCATGGAAAAGCTCCAAATACTATCAACCTTTAATATTCACTCGATTGAACAGCCCATAAAAGCGGGACAATGGGAAGCAATGGCGGAGTTATGCAAAACAACACCATTGCCCATAGCTTTGGACGAGGAATTGATCGGTATTTTTGATGTAACAAAAAAACAGGAATTACTACAAACCATACAGCCCCAATTCATTATTTTAAAACCGAGTTTGGTGGGCGGAATAGCGGGGAGCCGTGAATGGATAGAACTTGTCGAAAACAAAAATATAGGCTGGTGGATTACCAGTGCGTTGGAGAGCAATATTGGGCTCAATGCCATTGCACAATTTACCTATTCGTTGAAAACAACAATGCCTCAAGGTTTGGGAACAGGAAGTTTGTTCACCAACAATATTGGGAGTCCGTTGGAGGTATCGCAAGGCAAATTATATTACCGACAAGCAAAGGAATGGGACATGGATCTAATTAAAAATATATGTATATAGAACAAGCTTATAAAGGTTTTACAGAGAGTTGGAGATATATAGTGGGGTTTTTGATCGTATTTATATGTTGGCAGATTTTGGGCGGAATTCCGTTATTAATCGCGCTTTTGTTGAAGTCCAGTTCATTGTCAACAATGACCACTTCCGACCTCGGGACAATGTCAGAGACATTGGGCTCCAATCTGTTTTTTCTTTTAATAATGTTGACCTTTTTTGCCGCGATGATCAGTCTTTGGTTTGTGGTGAAATATATCCATAAACTATCATTTGTAAATTTTACCACCTCACGTAAAAGGGTCGATTGGAAAAGAGTCAGCTTTTCATTTGTACTATGGGGTGTAATTTCATCGGCAATGATTATTTTGGATGTATATCTTTCACCCGAAAATTATGAGTTTTCCTTCAAGCCGGTTCCATTTTTGGTCTTGTTGGTACTTTCAATCATTTTTATCCCTATTCAAACCAGTTTCGAGGAATTTTTTACACGAGGATATTTAATGCAATCCATTGGATTGGCGGTAAAAAACAAATGGCTTCCATTGATCGTTAGTTCATCTCTATTTGGTTTGCTGCATATTTTTAATCCAGAAGTGGATAAGCTGGGGTATGGCGTTCTTGTGTATTACATTGGAACAGGCTTTTTTCTTGGGATTCTAACATTGATGGATGAAGGCCTGGAACTGCCTTTAGGTTTTCATGCATCCAATAACTTCTTTGCGGCACTCCTTGTAACTGCCGATTGGATGGCTTTCAATACCAATTCAATTTATAAGGACGTTTCTGAACCAGTGCTTGGTTGGGATGTGTTAATTCCTGTTTTTGTGATCTACCCCATTCTTTTATTTATTTTCTCCAGGAAATACGGTTGGAAGAATTGGAAGGACAAACTATTCGGTCGTGTAAAGACCAAAGAAGAATTTGTAGCACTGACCGATGGTAGATCCGACTTGGCGTAACATACATCCAGAATTTCGTCTTAATGGAGGCTTTTTCGGCGTACAACAATTGGAGGAACTTGCCAATAACTTAAAACAAGAAAAAGCATTTAAAAAAGATATCGGGGCGTTCTTGTTGGATTGGATATCCAACTCTGAGACATTAAATGTGAATACCTCGGGTTCTACCGGAAACCCGAAAACCATTCAGCTCAAAAAAGAGCATATGGTAAATTCCGCTTTGGCCACAGGAGAATATTTTGATTTAAGACCAGGTCAAAAAGCACTTTTGTGTTTGCCTTGTACCGGAATTGCCGGTAAAATGATGTTGGTTAGGGCCATGGTTCTCGGATTGCAACTGGATTTTGTTCAGCCCACATCGAGCCCTTTGTCCAAAATGGACAAAACTTACGATTTTGTGGCCATGGTTCCCTTACAGGTTAAAAATTCCCTGCCCCATTTACAAAGAGTGAGAAAATTGATAATTGGCGGTGCCCCGGTGGACTTACAGTTGAGGGAGCAATTGAACCAATCGCCCGTGCAAGCTTTTGAAACTTATGGAATGACGGAGACCATAACCCATATTGCAGTAAAACCCGTCAGCGGGAACACTTTAAAGTACTTTGAGGCACTTCCACATGTAACTGTTTCACAAGACAAAAGAGGATGCCTTGTAATTGATGCTCCAAAAGTTACCGACACAAAAATCATAACCAACGACCTAGTTGAGCTCTTAAGTGATACAACTTTTATTTGGGTAGGTAGATTCGATTCTATCATAAATTCCGGCGGTATAAAATTGATGCCCGAAAAAATAGAGGAAAAACTGGAATCACTCATTTCCTCTCGATTTTTTGTCTCAGGTTTACCAGATAAGATATTGGGTCAAAAATTAGTGCTCGTGATCGAAGGAAATCCTTCGGACGAACAAGAACTGATTAGAACTATTTCCGGTTTAAAGGAAGTATCAAAATATGAAGTGCCGAAGCAAGTTTACTTTGTAAAAACTTTTCAAGAAACAGCGACCAAGAAAGTAGATCGTAAAAAAACCTTGGAACAAGTTATTTAAGTTTTGTATTTTCAGAACGTTAAATAATCAACCATGCAAAAAATCTTCAACCTTACTTTTCTACTCTTGCCTTTTATTGTTTTATCCCAACAAATTCTGCCCGAGGCGGAACGTGCTCGTGTGGTGGATGAAATTCTTGAGGAACGATTCACCGATTTGCTTCCTAAATTAATGGATGATACGGGAATAGATATGTGGGTGCTTATATCCAGGGAATATAACGAGGACCCAGTTCTAAAAACCATGCTTCCGGCCACATGGCTGAATGCCCGTAGACGAACCATTCTGCTTTTTTATAGGGACCAGGAAAACAATACCATGGATAAATTGGCCGTAGCACGTTACAATGTGGGAAAAAGTATTATCTCCGCTTGGGACAAGGACAAAGAGCCAAACCAATGGAAACGATTAATGCAGTTGATTTCCGAACGTGACCCGAATACGATCGGTTTAAATTTTTCTAAAGATCATAATATAGCGGATGGTTTGGATAAGACCGATTTTGATGAGTTTATGGCCAATCTTCCCAAAAAGTATCACTCACGGGTAAAGTCGGCAGAGCAGTTGGCCGTTAGATGGATAGAGACACGTACTGCTCGGGAAATGACAATTTTCAATCAACTCGTGGATATTACCCATGACATAATTGCAGAAGCTTTTTCAGAAAAAGTAATTACGCCGGGAGTAACCACAACCACCGAGGTAGAATGGTGGATGCGTCAAAAAGTAACAGATCTTGGTTTAGAGACCTGGTTCCATCCCACTGTGGATGTTCAGCGCACCAGTGAAGAATTGGTAAGCCATTTATATTCATTTTCCGGAAGGCCAGATGACGAAATTATACAACAGGGAGATTTGTTGCATTGCGATTTTGGGATAAGCTACCTTGGTCTTAATACTGATTGTCAGGAATTGGCCTATGTTTTAAAACCAAAGGAAACCGAGGCCCCAACATTTTTGGTAAACGCCCTGTACGATGGTAACCGAGTGCAGGATTATCTAACCCAGAACATGGTAGCAGGAAGGGTAGGCAACGACATTTTGGCCAAGGCCTTGCAAGATGCCAAAAACGCTGGACTGCGACCAGCAATATACACCCATCCATTAGGAAGTTATGGCCACTCCGCAGGTACTACCATTGGCATGTGGGATGCCCAAGGAGGTGTTATGAAGGACGATGGAGAGAATTACCCCTTAAATCCAAACACAGTGTACGCCATTGAGTTGAATACCACTGTGAATATCCCGGAATGGAATCGCGATATACGAATTATGCTGGAAGAAGCTGGCTTTTTTGGGGAAAACGGATTTCGTTATGTTAATGGTAGACAAACAGAGCTAATGCTGATTCCTAGAGTAAAAGATCATTTGGGCAACTAAGATCAAGGCATGAGAAAAAACTTTTCGATAATTGCGTTCCTGACTTTTATATTGGTATTTTCCCAAGAGAATACCGATACCAAGATCACTATTTGCTGGGACACTTCTTTTTCCATGTTGGAGAGGGATATTGAAAAGGAGTTTGAAATATTGGATAAATTACTCCACCGTTCACCCGAACTGAGCGTACAACTTATTCTATTTAATACGGCCATTGAAGAACGGTTTTTTGAAATTTCCGATGGCAACTGGAACGAGCTTAAAGAGGTGTTGACCCATTACAGAGCAGATGGGGGCACCATTTATAATGGCCTGTCCGAAACAATCAAGAATGATCAGGTTTATTTTTTTAGTGATGGCAACGGCCTGCTGCCCAATGTAATTTTACCGGTTAAGAAAGGGAACGTAATTATCAATACAGTGCCGACCAGAAATGTGGAGGTACTTAAAAAATCTGCATTGATAGGTAACGGACGGTTAATGGATTTTGCGGCCATGTTACCAAAAAATAGGGAAAGTACCGTAAATGATCCACCATTTGAAAAAACCATAAAAGGTAAAGTTTACATAGACAATGTTCCACAAACTGATATTGAAATCAGAGTAACGGGGAGTCAAGAGATTTATAAAACAGATGCTACTGGAGCTTTTACAATACCCAGTATTCCGGGCGATTCGATTTTAATATCGAGTAGGTCCTTTAAAACCATGAAAAAAATCCCCATTGGATATTTTTCAGATAATCTGGAAGTATTTTTAAATTCGAACATAACTGCACTCGAAGAAGTTATTGTTTCGGAGAATCGTGTTGAATCCACCTCTAAGGATATGGTGGAGACCGGAACGGGTCTTAAAAACAAGGAAGGTATAGGCTATGCAGTGCAATCTATTGGAAGTGAAGAGATAACGCCCATACAAACCGATTTGAACCAAAGCGTTCAAGGGCGGTTTTCCAATGTAAATTTAAGCCGAGATCAAGACTTGACACAATTTAAGGGAAGAAGCAACAATACGTTGCTGGGCAACACTTATGGCCTTGTGGTGGTGGATGGCATCCCTATACAACAGTCGGATTCGTCCTCAGGTTATGCTGCCGATGCATCTTTTATTGACCCAAACAATGTTTCAGAAATTACGGTTTTAAAAGGGTTGGCCGCTACGAACAGGTATGGGTCATTGGGCAATGCAGGTGTTATTTTGATCACCACTAAAAACGCCCTAAAATCAAAAGGAGCAGGTGGGAGTGTAAATTCGGCACTTGTCCAAAACAATATTTACGATGCAAAATCTAAAATTGTACACCGAGAATCTGCGATAATCAAAACATTGAAAAATGCCCAAAACGTAGAGACAGCATACCATAAGTATTTAGAACTTAGAAACTTCAATTTGGATAATGAATCCTTCTTTTTGGACAGTTTTGAGTTTTTCAAGGACAAGGATGCAAATGTGGCCACCCGGATAATCTCCAATTTACTGGAGCTGAATCCCAAAGACATACATTACTTAAAATTGGTCGAGCTTTCCTCACGAGGTTTAAACGAACTTGAATTGGCCAACTATCTCAACAAGGCCATTTATACAGCCGACCCAACAGCGCTACAACCGTTTTTTACCGAGGCCCAGATCTATTTTGAGAAAGGAGAGTACCAAAAAGCACTAGATGCATGGGCTACGTTGGCCAAAGGTGGTGCTTATGGCACCATGCAGGTAGATGCGATCAAAAAATCCTTGAACCGAGAAATTAAAAATCTTGTTTTTCAAAAGCGAACTCTACTCAATGTAACCAAATTGGATGATATCTATTTTAATAACGAGAAGGTCAATGTTCGTTTACGTTTGGAGTGGAGCAACCCCAAAGCCGAATTTCAAATTCAATTTGTAAATCCCCAGAATAGATATTTCAACTGGGAACATACATCCATGGAAGATACGAATAGAATTGCCAACGAAGTCAACCTTGGTTTTGCCATGGAAGAGTTTGAGGTTTACGATGACTTAAAAGGGCTCTGGCAGATCAATATCAACTATCTGGGCAATTTGGACAAGGCCAATACGGACCCCTTGGTACTGTTATGTACCGTTTATACCGATTTTGGCTACCCATCCCAGTCGAGGGAAGTAATTTGGTTGTACGTTGACCAACAAAATAACAGAAAAGAAATAGTATCCTTTAAAAATTAAGGATTTCCATTTTTTAAATGAGCCATGGAGGTAATCTATGGTTTACTGATATATTTTGTAAATTTAGTAAACCTCTAATATTCAAGTTGCTATGAGAATACTACTTTGTACTGGACTGTGTTGCTTTTTTACGATAATTACCGTTGCCCAAAAACAAATAAACGGCCGTATTATGGACGGAGTTTCTTATTTGCCGGATGTATCGGTAACCAATCTAACTTCGGGTCTTGGGACTACCTCCGATGCAGAGGGCAGATATCAAATTAAGGCCTATCCCAAAGAGGAACTTAGGTTTACCTATTTGGGTATGGATACGGTTTCTATACTTGTTGAGGATGTAACACGCATTTTGAATGTTACCATGAACGCAAATGTGGAAGAGTTGGAAGAGGTAACGGTAGCAGCAAAAAAAAGAAAAACCTATCAAGAGAAAATCCTGGATTACCACAAGAACAAGAACCTGATAAAAACATATTTCGGATTTCTGGACAAAGAGACTGCTAATTTCTCACTTCGAATTGCAGATGAGGACGATTTTAAAAATGCGCCTACGATCAATTCTGTTATTTGGGGAAAATTTGCCGGGGTACGGGCCGCATGTGATCCAATGAGTGATGAACTAGTGGTTAGTATGAGGGCAATTCAAAGTATCAACAATGAGGCAACGGCCGTGTTCGATGTTGATGGACAAATCATGACCAAGGTTTATTGTAGTTGGCTTTGGGGCAATGTAAAAAGAATGGCTTTTATCCCCTCTGTTTCGGCGCTTTCCAAATATGGCACAATAGGCGTAGGTGGAGTGGTTGTAATCAATACCATTTCGGGAACAGATCTGCCTAGGGAGAACAATGGAGAAATTTATGATCAAGCAAGATTGCGCAACAATATATATCGGGACAACGCCCTGGATGGCAAGGTGGTGTTCAATAATGCTCCTCAATATTTAAAAGACTTAAATAGTGCATTGGACAAAGGGGAGGCCATAGCTATTTATAAGAAAGCAGCAGTAAAATATAGTGCATCTTACCACTTTGTATTGGAGAGTTATCGTTATTTCCACGATATATGGAAAGATATCGGATTTGCCGATAATATATTGGAGGAGCATGCAAGGTTGTTCAACAACAACCCAGTGGCATTAAAGTCGTTGGCCTACGTTCTGGAATCCCAGCAACGTTATAAAAAAGCCCATGAAACTTATAAAAAGGTCTATATTCTTCGGCCGGACTACGCCCAAAGTTTTATAGATATGGCGAAAAGTTATCGAAACTTGGGCGAAGCTAAATCGGCCACAACCCTTTTTGCAAGACATGCATATTTACAGAAAGAAGGATTGTTGCCCAAGGATACGCTGGATTTGTCCAGAATTATGAAAAGAGAGCTGTACAATATTTTTACTTTGGACAATGGTTCCATGCAGATTGAAAACCGAAAAAAGTATAAGTACAACGAGGAATTTTCATCTAGATTGGTATTTGAATGGAACGACTCCGAAGCTGAATTCGATCTACAGTTTGTAAATCCCAACAATCAATACTTTAATTGGAAGCACACCCTTGCAGAGATGCCGGAACGAATTCGTTCGGAAAAGGAACTGGGCTATTCGATGGCCGATTTTTTATTGGACGATGAATTTCCGGGAACATGGAAAATAAATGCCACCTACCATGGCAACAAACAACTCACGCCCACTTATCTCAAAGTAACCATGTATCAGAACTATGGCAGCAAATTG